>JACCDO010193943.1_pt1 | contig 33467 bp, 34 predicted proteins | sample 7446101 | NCBI WGS metagenome assembly JACCDO01 (sample SAMN15323440, study PRJNA562643) | freshwater metagenome | isolation source: river surface water | place: USA:Blue River Watershed | collected 2017-08-16 | reverse complement strand
GACCAGGTTCTTCTGGACAATAATGACAATCATATTCACAACTAAATTTTTGAATACCTTTTGATGTTTCAGGGAATGGTGATGTAAATACTGTTATTATTACTACTCCAGATAAACTTCTACCATTTTTTGTTCTTAATAATTGTTCTATATAAGGATCGTATTTTAATTCATTAGTAGATGCAAGTAAACGATATATCGATAAAACTTTTACTAGATTAGGTATCACTTTATGACTTTTTGAAATTGCCATTAATATTCTTTTGAGATCATCTCTAGATTTAATTTCTTTTATATTATCATCATTAAATAATTCTTTAACGATTTCAATAATTTTATCATTTTTAGAATCATGGATAGATGGATTAGATATCTTAACAAGATCTTCCAAATCCATATTGATTAATATTCTAATAATTAATAGTTAGAATATTAATAATTTTATTTCAACAATTTTTTAAAAAAATTTAATGCTACTTCGTTTGCAATTTTTTAAAAAATTTAATGCTACTTCGTTTGCAATTTTTTAAAAAATTTAATGCTACTTCGTTTGCAATTTTTATTTATCGCATTAAGTTAGTAAGATTTTGCATACCACCATTCTTAGCCATAAATTTGTATAATAACCAAACAATTAATAAAAAGGTGATCATTTTAATGACTTTCATTGCTCTATGATTTCTTCGAGATCTTCGATGACGAACAGGTGAAAGACTAAGTGAACTATTATTGCTATGAATATTAATACTGCATACACACTTCTTAATTCTGTTATGACAATGACTGCAACGATTGTGATGATTGTTATCACGACTATGTTTGTAGACTTTGTCTTTGCGAGATTTAGGTTTAGGTGAAGTAGCTGGTGGAGTCATAACAGTGTTAGACATTGGTTCATACATCTGTTCTAATTCAGAGACATTTTCTGAATCCATGAGTAGGTAGTTTTCGGACATTATTATATATATTAAAATTAGATAAATTTATTTTTTGTTTTATATATAAATACTATTAAATTCTGATTTCTTTTTATTGTTATTATCTTTGGCTATCTTAAATTGTTTTAAACCTATTTCTATATCTTCTATAGTTATTATTTTTCTTAATTTTGGATGTTTACCAAATATTCTCACACCATGTTCTATCTTTATATGAAGCAACCATGATTCTATATCTCCACCATAATTTAAAAACATCTCATTATTCGTTTCTATTAATTTAGTTATCATATTCCAATCCATATTTTCATCCACTTTCCAATTATTAGATATTATTTTTGATTTCAACATCATCATTAATTCATTTGATGTGTATTTATCTATATGATATCTAAATGCAAAACGTCTCTTTAATCCTTCATTATGTGAAAAAAAACATTTATCTAACTGATCCGGATAACCTGCTATAATTAATATAAACTTCTTCTTGTTCTCCGATAAATTCTGATTAATTGTATCTAAACATTCTTTGGTGTAAATATCTGATTTATCATCATGTCCTAGTGAATATGCTTCATCTAAAAACATCACTCCACCTAAACATTCATCTATTGCCTTTTGTGTCTTTATTGCTGTATGACCAAGATATTGACCAATTAAATCCGATCTCTTATAAATCTTAAATATAAAATCATCTTTCTTCCCAGTAATAGGATTAATTGATGGTTTCTTATCTAAAATTCCCATTGAAAAATATAATTTAGATAATATCATCCCTAAACTCGTCTTTCCAATACCAGGTGATCCAGTTATTATCATATGCAACATATCCTCCTGTTCTTCTATCCCCTGTAAGAAATATAATACTTGTCTCACTATCGACTTCTTTACTGATTCCATTCCAATCATATCTCTTAATTCAATTAATGATGGTTTTATATCATATAATGTTTTTAAATCTATTGCATATAAATTATTCTTATCCTCATTTTTTATATCATATAAATCTGATAATTCAATTAAATCATCTAATGTTTCCATTCTTTTATTAATTTCTAAATAATCTGAAGAAATATCATATGTCTTCTTTATTTTTATTGTTTTTTCAACTTCAACTTGCTTCTTAGGGATTGCACCAAATAATGATTTAAATATACTATCTAATGGATTCTTATCACCATTCATTACACTATCTGTTATATCAATCTGAATAAAATCAGATCCAAATGATACATTTTGATTAGGATTAGAATTTGAATTCTGAGTTGGAAATAATTGATTTAAACTTGGAAATGGTTGAATTTGACTCTTGTTCTGGTTCTGATTCTGATTCTGATTTGGCATAGGTTCTTTAGGGAGTGGTGGATTAACATCTCTCTTATATGGTGGAATATATTTATCATTATTCTGATACTGAGTTTGATTATAATTTGGATCCCAATAATTAGTTTGATAGTAATATGGATAATATGGATAATAATAATATGGATAATATGATGGATTTACTTTCTTTTTTTTAAAGTATTTTTTCTTTTTATTTTTATCATTTTTATTGTTTTGATTTTCCATGATTAACTAATAGAGAATATATATTTAATCTATATATAATTTTAATGAATATAAAAAAGATAAATATATATAAGTTATAGAATTATAAAAATGGTATTTATTCTAACTAAGAATGACAATATACTAACAACTTGTGATAATTTAGATAATGTTTACTATAATATATTAACATATACAAAGATTATTTTATATTGTGATAAAACTAAAATTGATTATTTTAATGATGTTAAAATTGTTGAATATTCAAATGGTTATCCTATTAATTCATATCAAATTAATAGCAATACTTTAGATCTTTACAATGAAAAGAATGAAATTGTTGTTATTCAAAATAATATACTTAATAAAGATAAAGTTGAATTAGAATCATTATTAAAGAAAGATCCAGTTGAATCAGATGTTAATGTTTTTATTCCAATTAATAAACCAAAAACAATTAATAATGCTATTTTAAGTCAGATGAATAAAAGAAAACCAGTATTTAAACCAGTTATTATGAAAAAAGAAGAAACTCCACAAATTGAAGATCAACAAAAGAAATTAGACGAAATTAGAGAACTAAAAGAGAAAATTGAACAAGAAAAAAATAAACTAAATAATATTAATGCAAATTATGATAAGAAAATGAATAACTATCTTGAAACAAAACGTCAATGTGGATTATCTGAATTTGAATTAAAGAAACAAAAAGAAAGGATGGAACAGAATAGAAGAATTTATATCTCAGATAAACATGTTTATAGAATGTTGTGTAAAGAGATTGAAAAAGGAACAAGAGATGAAACTGATATTCCTGAAATATTTGAATTGAAATTTAATGTATTCCAAAACTTTAATAAAAGATTAACTGATTCTCAATTATCCGATTCTGAAGGTTATGAAGAATATTTAGACATTTTATCTAAATTAAAACCTCTAACTGAGAAGAGGGTACCAACAAGTTATGATAATCTATTTGATGATAATCCATATAATAATAAAATTTATAATAATATTTCAGATATTAATAGTAGTTCAAGTTCTGGATCTAGTTCTGATACTGATACTGATACTGATTCTGATAAATCTGATAAAGGAAAAGAGTCATCAACATCATCTGATAGTTGTTATAATGGAAGTGATTGTTTTGAATAAAAAAATATAAGTATAATTTATATTTAAGATGATAGAATGGGAATCATTATTTAATAAATTAAAAGATATAGATAATGTTGAACAAAAACCTAAGAAAATTAAAAAAGATTCTAATATGGATAACTATTATGAAATAACATATGATAATATTAATGATCTACAATTAGGAACTCACATTAAATATTTAAATAATGGTAAAATATGTAATGGGGGATTTTTATTAAAAATAACATATGATGATGATATTGATGAAATAATATTATTAGTTAAATCAAATATTGTTTGGAATCTCAGATTAAGTAAATATCATGTTTATGCAAAAGATATTGAAGATTTTAATAAATCAACTCAATATAATACTAATATATTCAAAAAAATAAGAGATGAATTCCATGATGATATTGAATTAAGAAAGAAACAATTAATTGAAGAACAAAATAAAAAGATATATGATATTAGAAATAATAAAAAAAATTATAAAATTCAATTCTTAGATGTTTAAACAATAATCTTAATCAAATCAACATAACTAATTAATCTTGTTCTACAACAATATCTTTTTTGCCATCTATCTGGAAGTAATTTATTGACAAGATCTCTTTTATGTTTAGCTTTTTCTTCATCATTAAGTTTAATATTATTATCAATTTCATTTAATTTTTCTTCATATTCTAACTCTAATTGAGCTAACATATGACCACATGTAAAACATCTTGGAGGCAACATTTTAATTATTAATACTATAAATATATATTTATATTATACTAATATATATTATTTGCAATTTTTATGGATACTGATACTAAAATTATGTTAAAAAAATTAATTGAAGAAGAAAAACAATTAAAAATATTAGAAAAAAAAGAATCTAATTTCACAACTAGTATGATGACACAGGGTGGTAAATTTGATGCATCTCTATATAATAAACAAGTTGATAAAGTATATGATATCAAAAGAAAACGACGAAAAATAAAAGATAAAATTAAATTACTCAAAATTAAATATACACCTCTTCAACCTACTAAACTATCAATTGATGAACTAAAATATCAATTAATTAATGACACATACGATATGTTTAATGAATACAAAAATAAAAAACCTATTAATGATATTCTTGATAAAAATTACAGAAAACTTACTATCCTATTCATTTTCTTATTCATTATTATTATCTCTTATATCTTAATCCAATTTATCAAAAAACCCGTATTTGTTCTCAGATGATCTATTTAATAAATAATAAGATGTATGATCAATAATATTATGTTTCTTTAAGATATCAAAATAATATTTACTTAAATAAACTTTAATTGATTGACTAAATTTATAGAATTCATCAAGATAGAATGAATCACTTGGTAAAATAAATATCATAGATTGTATATGTTTAAGGACTCGTTCAAGATTATCTCTAGCATCACTAATTATCTGTTTTGGATTATTTAATGATATTATAAAATTATTAATATAATCTAATAATTCAGAATAATATATCGGTGATTGCATCTTAAGAAATTTACCTCTATATAATAATTCAACTAAATATATATCCTTTATTATGAGAGAATTCTGTTTAATTTCTAGTTCTTTCACATAATCAATCATATTTGGTTTTAATCTAATTATTTTATCCTTTTTCATATTGTAATATACTAATAAACATATTAATAAAATTATTATTCTAATCATTTTTACATTATAATAATAACAAATATTTTTATTATAAAGTAATATTTCATATTCTTTATTTATATGAATCATTTAGATGAATATGACTCAGAATTAGATTCTAATTCTAATTCTAATAATGAAATCATTCAACAGATTCCAGAATCAGATTCAGAATCAAATTCTAATTCTAATAATGAAATCATTCAACAAATTCCAGAATCTGAATCTGAAGAAGTATTACCAAATCTTGTTATTACAATTCCTAATAATTATAATCTAGATGAATCAGAATCAGAGTTTATGGATGAAGATTATGATAATGAATATATTGTGAATTCACCATTGATACCATTAATTCCATTGTTAAATTCATCATTAAATACTGCATCATATTTTGCAGATACAATTATTGAATATAATATAAATGACATTCTAAACATGATACCAATAAATAATATTTTTAGATTAAGTTTTTTAACGGATATTAATTATTTTAGTCATTATGATGAGATATTATTAGATGATATAGAAGATTTAAGAAATCAAATGTCTCCATTAATTGATATTCAAGAATATTATAGACTATTAATTATTAATTTATTAAATATAGAATATGACTATGAACAAATATATTATGGTTTAGGAATAACATTATTAATAAGTAATGATATTCCACCAAATATTAATGTTGAAACAATAATGAATATCATTAGATATCATATTGTTAGATTATATAATCTTGGATCAAATGTTAATAATGAATTAGAACCTGTCACATTAACTGTTTCACAAACCGAATTAGACAAAATACCTATTACTCCATTTAATTCATTAGATGATGAAACAAAAAATCATTATGAGAAATGCACAATATGTAGATGTGAATATGATGAAACAGATAATGTAAGAATATTAAAATGTAGTCATTTATTTCATCCAGAGTGTATAGATATTTGGTTATTAAACAATAGTTATAAATGTCCAATATGTAGATCAGAAGTTGCAGATTTTATAGTTAATCTATAAAAAAATGAATATTTTTAACATTACTTATAAGTTAATTAATATAGTATTTAAATAGAAGATGGAAGAATTAACAGATATAATAAGAGAAGTTTATAGTTATTTCACAGATGATACATTATCTAAGTCAGAATATGATGAATTTAAGTCATTATTAAAGGATACTATAAAAACATTTTATCCAGAATATAATCATATATTGAATAATTTAGATGATATATTAAATATGAGATATCAATTAAATGAATTGAATTTTGAATCTATTAATCAGGGATTAGATTTTGATAAAAAATTTATTACATGTGAAGAACGAGATGCATTTTATGATAATAATTGTAATAATCCTTTGATAATAGATATTAATAAATTAACAGATGCGGAGAAGATAATATTTAATCAATATGAATATTTAAAGAATTTACCACAACCAGTTCAGAAATCAAAAGAATGGTTTGATATGAGAAATAATATGGTAACAGCAAGTAGTTGTGGTGCAGTTATTGGGGAATGTAAATATACAACCATTAAATCTGTATTAATTGATAAATTAGGTCTTGGAGCTAAATTTAAGGAAAACAAATTTGTATATCATGGTAAGAAATATGAAAAAATCGCTATTATGATATATGAAATTATTTATAACTCTAAAGTTGGAGAATTTGGTTTGATTCAACATCCTGAATTAAAATATTTAGGTGCAAGTCCTGATGGTATATCAATGAGTTTAACATTAGATGGGAAGATAAATAATTTATTAGGTCGTATGTTAGAGATCAAATGTCCACCATCAAGAAAGATTCAGAATGTTGGATATATAAAAGGAGATATATGTCCAGATTATTATTGGGTTCAAGTTCAGATTCAATTAGAATGTTGTAATTTACCAGATTGTGATTTTTGGCAATGTCATTTGGTTGAATATGAGAATGAGACAGCATTTTTTGAGGATCCAGTTGATAATTTAATTCATTCTGATAGTCAAATAAGAAATCAAAATGAGATGACAGAGATATTAGAGGAACCAGAAAAAGTATATATAGATCGTAGAATAAGAAAAGGAGCAATCATTGAATTACTTCCAATCAAGAGATCAATTGTTCCTCGTGGTGAATTACCAGAATGGTATGGTAAATATATATATCCTCCAACTATCTTAATGACTGCTCAAGAATACAAAGATTGGGCAACTGAAACTATTAAAAATATTAATACTCTATATCCTGAATATAAAAATGATTATAAGTTTTCAAAAATCGTTTATTGGAAACTTGAATTATCTCATAATGAATTAATCACACGACAAGTTAATTGGTTTGAATCTAATAAATTATTATTTGAACGATTTTGGGATAGAGTTATTTATTATAGAAATCATTTAGATGAAGCCAATGAAGATATCGTTGAACAAAGATTATCTAATGATATCTTTCTTAACTCAACTACTATTAAAATACAGAAAAATAATAATAAAAAGAATGAAATCTTCATTAAGCCAACTAATAATGAAGATATATTTTTAGATAGTTCTGATGATAAAGTAAAAGTGAAAACTAAAACTAAAACTAAAACTAAAACTAAAGTTGAAATTAAAAATAATGATATATTTTTGGATAGTTCTGAAGAAAAACCTAAACCTAAACCTAAACCTAAATCAATACCAGTTCAAATTATGGATGATAATAATGAATTATTAGATTTAGTATTAATAACAGAGAATAGAAAGAAGAATAATAAAAAATCTTAATGAAATATTTGTGTAATTTGTTCATTTTTAACTTGAGAGAATTTAAAAGAGATATCAATTTGATTACAATTATTAAGTGGATGTCTTAAATAATTACAATTATAATTTTTATCATTATATAAATTACTATTAACATGTGGATTAGATAATGGTTTATAATTAGAATTATATATATTTATTGTTAATTTATCAATTGAAACCAATTTATCAACCGATTTATAAATATATTGATTTATTCCACGATAATAAACATATTCATTATTAAAAACAATTGGTATTAATTTAAATGTAAACTTCTTATTCTGATAACTTGAATTTAATGAATAATTATTATTTAAATTATCATTCGAATCTATGTCTATATATAAAAAACCATCATCTGATATTTTCCTCTTTGATCTCGTATATAAATATAATTTATGATTTTCTAAATTTAATGAATATAAATTTTTATAATCATTATCTATCGTGTAATCTATTATTGTTTCATCTATATATAATATCTGAATTGTTATGTCATTATACTCTATTGTCTGATCTGCTAATAAATTATTATGATTTTCTATTAACAAATTTACTAATATTTCATCTATATCTACTATTTCTGTTTTGTCTATAAATGGATATAATGGTAATGACATCATATGCAAATATATATACATCATATTCGTTATTTTATTATTTAATATATTCGTCCATTTAAATGTATTATTTAAAGATCCTGTTCGATCTGTATTTTTTACCATAAATTGCAAATCATCAATATATTCATTACTATTTTTAGGATTATTAATAGAGTGTGGTATATAGAACCCCATATTATCGGATATAGATCTAAGTTTATAATTAAATGATTTCATTATTATATATATTTAAGTTTAAAATTATATTAAAATTCCTCGTTTCTAAATAATTATATTATAATGTCGGAGAATATTATAAAACAATTAGCTTCCAAAATCTTATCTACTGTTAAGAATAGATATGCTGATCATTATAACGACCCAAAAAGAAAAGAACATTTAATTAAAACCATTTTAAGTAAGATCGATAAATATTCTCAATATATAAATCGTGATAGTATACCCAAAGTATCACAACAGATCGTTAACGAAATTATTAATGAATTCCATCCTGAAAAAAAGAATGTTAAAGTTAATTTCCCACAACGACCTCATGAATCTAGTCTATCCAATTTACAATATGAAAGAAATATGTCCATGTCCGGACGACCTAATATGATGTCTCAACGTCCTATGTCATCTGATTATTATGATGGTAATATGATGGAACAATTTGAAATGCCAGTAGACAAGAGATATGAGATGTTATTACAGGATAGAAATAATGATATGTCAATGAGTCGTCAAAGACCACCAACACCTGATTTTTCATTAGATGGTTCAGGAAAGAGAAAGAAAGAGCAACAGAGATTGGAGAGATTACAACAACAGCAGCAACAAAATCAATATAATCCAAATCAGTATAATAATCAGAATCAGAATCAGAATCAGTATAATAATTATAATAATCTATATCAGAATAATTTCAACAGTCCACAGAGTCAATATGGAATTATTGGAATGAATGAATTACCACAAAATAATTCTGGTTTTAGTTCATTTGATAATAATGATGATGGATTCTCTAATATTAATGCAATGAATTCTGGAATTGATTTTAATGATAATAGATTTAATAATGATATGTCAGTTGATGAAAGATTAAAGTTATTACAAAATGATAGAGATATTATGCCAATTAATAATGGTCAATTTAATAGATTACCTCCACCTATCAATACATCTGTTAGACAAAATCAACAACAAAATAATAATAATAATTTTCAACAGCAACAACAATTACCTCCACCTATTAGCACCTCTGTTCGACAAAATAATAATGAACAATTTAACCAATTCAATCAACAAAATCAATTCAATCAACAAAATCAACAACAAAGTAATAATGATCCATCTAGTCTATTCAATATGGTTAGTAATCATTTAACTAATCCACCACCACAACAGATGATTCCGCAACAGATGAATCCGCAACAGATGAATCCGCAACAGATGAATCCGCAACAAAATGACCCACAAACTATGTTATTACAACAATTATTGAAACAACAACAAATGTTCCAAGATGAAATTTTACATCTTAGAGAAAATATAAATAAACCACAACAACAGCAACAACAGATATTACCACAACAACAACAGATATTACCACAACAACAGCAACAGAATCAACAAATGAATACTAATTATCATCAAATGTCTCAACAACAAATGATTCATGAATTAGATCAATATAGACAGATTAATCAGAAATTACAGGAGAGAATAATTGAATTACAGAATATGAATTCTGATGATCCAAAGATGAATAAATTAGCTCAAGTAAAACAGGAGGCATTAGATCAAATCAGTAAATTGAAATCAGTTCAGGAGGACATAGCATTAAAAGTAGAACAGAATAAGAGTTTAGAACAGACTATAAAAAGTTTAGTAATAGATAACACAAGTAAATTTGAGAATGGAGAAGAATCAATATATGTTAATTCAACTGAAATATTATTAAATCCAATAAATAATATAACAAGTATTGAATTAAAAGATCTATATCTACCATTTAATAAATATAATATTACATCAAATAACAATAAATTATATTTTGATATAACTTATGAAGGTGATGATGATCATACATTAGATTCTGATAACAATGAAACATTAGAGTTATCACAATATGAAAATGGTATAATGTTAACATTTATGATTGGTAATTATACAATAGATAGGATATGTGAACTCATTAATCAAAAACTTAAAAAATATGATATTAGTATCCAATATAATAGTTCTAATATGATAACTTTCAAATCATCTAATAATTTTGATCTATTATTTTATGATAATACATTGTTGTTAAATTTAGGATTCTTAGAACAAAATAAAATGAAATATATTAATAAAAATAAATATATTGGAACTAAATCATATGATTTAGAAGTAGATCGTTGTATGAATATATATTTAAGTAATATTAATAATTCTAAACCAGTTCTACAATATATGACTAATCAGGATAATTCAAAGTTATCAAAAAAAGTTATCTATACCCCTATCATATCACAACTTGATAGAATTAATATTAGATTTACAGATTCAAAAAATAGAGAGTTTATATTTGATTCAGATCATGGACACGAATTTAGTCTACAAGTTGTTATTAGATATATTAATAATAAACAAAATGCAATCAAAAATGAAATAGAAGATGTATCATCGGATGATGTTTTAACATATGTTAAACAAAATTTACAATATAATTAAAAAAGTTGAAATATTAATAATATAATATCAATATCATTAATGGAAGATGGAAGATGGAAGATGGAAAAGAATAAAATAATTAGTTGTCCAAATTGTAATGAATATATAATAATAGAGAAGTTAAATTGTGGTATATTTAGACATGGTATAATGAAAAAGAATGGTAAATGGATAAATCAACATTCAACTAAGAAATATATAGATAAATTAATGAAGAAAAACTTAATATATGGCTGTGGTAAACCATTTCAAATTATTATTGATAATGAAAATATAGAAATTAAAATCTGTGATTATATTTAATTTAATTATTTTATCTAAATTAAATATATATTTAACATGACACCACTTAATAAATTTATTAGTTTTATGTTAACATTTCTTGGTTCATTTATAGGACAACTTTATGTTAGAATGACACAATTAGATGGTTCATTAGATAAATGGTGGTTATTAATGCCTCCCTTATCTATACCTCCTTTATCATTGATTCCTGCATTTATGATCCTATTTAAGAAAGTAAACAAAGGAGAAGCTGGTATCCCTTATGATCTATATATGTTTGTCCCTGCTTTATGTTCCATATTAATGGAACACTATCTACAAAATACTAACTTATCTAGTGTTAATAAAAGTATTATATTATTTCTTGTCAACTTTATGACCATGTTTATGGCTCTCTATAATAGAGATAATGATATATGCATCAAAAATAAAATAATTTCAAAATATGAGAAATTCACTAATAAAACTAAAACTAAACCAACTAAATCTAAATCTAAACCAACTAAATCTAAATCCAAACCAACTAAATCAAAATCAGCAGAAACTAAATCAAAATCAGTAGAATCAAAAACAGAAACAAAATCAGAAACAAAATCAGAAACAAAATCAGAAGAATCAGTTAAATCATCTGAAAAACAGACAAAGTTATCATTTAGTAAAATATTATTTCAGAGTGGTTTAGTAGTTGCTTTAATGCCATTATTACCATTTTTAATTAAATTAATCCCATATATTGGAACCACTATTAATAAATTAGCTAATATTTCACCATTAATGAGCTTGATGGCTGAATCATTAATTAAGATGATTTGTTTAATATTCTTATATACTATGGTTAATATGATCAATGGAAGATCAATTAAAAAATCATGTAAGAAGAGTTATAAAAAGAGATATGTATTGATGGTATTCATAATAAGTTTAATTGTAAATGTACTTGTGATGACAGATAGTGTAAAATTAATATCATATCAATAAAATAATTATATAGTTATATATTATAAAATGTCTAATAATTATTTAGTTAATAACATGTTAGATGATTCATATTATAAATTTATCAAATCAGTTGATAATCTAAATGATAATTATTATAAAGTATTTGATAATAATAGTAAGAATGATCATGTGATAATAAATGGTAAAATAGACAAGATAGTAAACTATCCGAAAAATCTAAATGATATATTAAACATAGATATAACATATGGAAACATAGTTCATATTCCTATGGTAAATAATTTATTAATAAAGTATGGTTCAAAAAATATTATATTGAACATGAGTGATTTAAATATAGATAATTCAATATATACTGAAGATAATGAGATCAAAATATTATCAGCTAAAGTGAATAAGAATATAATCTATCAGGATATATTAATTCAAACAAACAATAATTTAATAATATTACAGTTATATAAATTTATTAAACCAGTTGAAAATATAACGCATGGTGCTTTTATCATATATCAGAATGATTATAATGATTCAAGTCAGAATAATACAATCTTCTATACTAAAAATAAAACTAATAAATTAATTAAAAAGTCTCAAGAAAATATTAGATATCTATAACATTTTCAATAATTCCACAATCATTTATTATACATGGTACTATTGGATTATCATTAATATTTGTAAATATATTTTCTATTTTATCAACAACATCAAATGATTCCTCTCCTACTACTTTCCCAAATACTACATGTTTATTATCCAAATGTGGTAAAGCATTTAATGTTATGAAAAATTGACAACCATTTGTATTCGGACCTGAATTCGCCATCGATAATAAATATTTCGATTCATGTAATATGTCAAAATTTTCATCCTCAAATTTTCCACCATAAATTGAATTAGATCCTGTTCCATCGCCATTTATATAATCACCACCTTGAATAACAAAATCTTTGATTATTCTATGAAATGTTGAACCTCTGTAATTATTTTCAACCATATAGATGAAATTAGCAACTGTTTTTGGAACAATATCATCAAATAATTCAATTATAATTCTACCAATAATTTCATTTTGAATTTCAATATCAAAGAACACATGAGTTCTATTTTTAGATTGTATATATGTATCAAAAACATCATCTAATTGATTTAATGCTCCTTCCGTCAATTGATAATTATCATCAGATTCTAAATCAATTTTCTTTATATTTTTTTGTATAGGACAACAGATAGAATTACATTTATCTTGTGTTTTTAATTGAAATTTATTTTTCCAATATATGTATAAGAGATAACTAAATGATATAATTAAAATAAGCAAAAATAACTTATTCATTTTATAAATATAATTATATTTATAAAATTTTGACGAAAAATTAACTTCTTAAATTATAATATATTAATGGGAAAAATTATTGTTTATTGTCGTATCGATTGTCATTATTCTAATAATACTAAAGACGTACTTAATAAATTAAAAGATATTTATGATATTCAAATTAATATCGTCGAAAATAATAATGATGCCAAATTATCCGTTCTTAATAAATTAAAAGATCTAATTGGTAATCATAAAACATTCCCTATTGTTATCTATGAATCATCCAGCGATAAACAATATTTTATTGGTGGAAATGATATGTTAATGTCATTAATTCAGAAATCTAAAGAATTAAAGAATGTTCCTGATCTTAAATCACATATACTTTCATTAAATGATTTAGATTTTGGTCAGAAACGTTTATTATATTATTTAAGTAAAAAATAAATTAATCTATTATATATATAATAAATTAATGAATAAAAATTATAATAATATATATACAACTAAACCAAGAATAACTGATAATTTTTATGCTCATGTAAATCATGATTGGTTAATAAATAATAATGTTCCAGATGATGAAATCAAATATACAAGTTTTATTAAGACTCAAAAGAGAATTAATAAACAATTAAATGAATTATTAGAAAATAATAGTTATCCTTTGGCAACTAAATTATATAGATCTTATTTGAATCAAGAATATAGAAATAGAGAATGTCTAAATGAATTAAGAGAATTTGTTAAGATAGTTAATAATGTAAAATCAGTAAATGATTTAATAAAAATGGCAACAAGATTAATATTTGTTAATGTAAATACTATATTTTCATTAGCTGTTGATTCAAGTATCTATAGTAATGATGATAATATTTTATATATTGGTCAGACTACTCTAGGATTGTTAGAAGTATCATATTATCAAAATAGTAAATATAATTATATACGTCAAAAATATTATGATAGTATCTGTTTAATTTATCAAGAAATGTATCCAAATTTATCTATCGATAATGTTAATAATATCGCTAAAACTATTATTGATATTGAAACTAAATTATCTAATATATCATTAAATAATACAGATAAAAGAGATGATATAACGTCATTAGTTAAATTAGATAAATTAATAGATAAATATCCTAAATTACATTTCAATAGTTTAGTAGATGTATTATGTGTATTATCAAATAATACAGTCAATAAATCTAATTTTGAAACTGTCATATTAGAGAATAGTAGTAAAAATGATTATTTTAGTCAATTAGAAATTTTATTAGAAAGTTATCCTATATCATCATGGATTGAATATTTTAGATTTCGTATTATATTGCGTTATATGAATTTAACTAATTATAAAATGACTAATATACATTTTGATCTCTTTAATAAAACTATCAAAGGACAGAAAGTTCCTAAAGATATCATAAATTATGCAACTCTATTCACATGTAAATTATTAAATGATCCAATGAGTCGTCTATATGTTAAATATTATGGTGATGAAAATAAAAATAATTATATTATTGAAATGGTTAAAAATATTAAAAAAGTCACCTATAATAGAATATCTAATCTAGAATGGATGACTAATAATACTAAAAAAGAAGCATTAAAGAAATTATGCAATATGAAACTTAAAGTTGGATATAGTAAAGCTAAACCTAGAAATTATGATCATATTATTTTAAATAATAGTTTGGTTAATAATTTTCTTGTTATTAGTATCGATAATACCATCTTTCATCTTAATAAATTAAATCATAAAATTGATGTCAATGAATGGAATCTACCATCCTATATCGTTAATGCTTATTATAATCCATCTCGTAATGAAATTATTTTCCCTGCTGCTATACTTAATGAACCATTTCTTGATCTACAAAAAGATCATATATATAATTATTCACATATTGGATCTATAGTTGGTCATGAAATCATTCATGGATTTGATGATAATGGATCACAATATGATGCATATGGAAATGTAAGAGATTGGTGGACAAGTCAAGATAGAGAGAATTATAATAGAAAGGTAGAACAAATAATAGAGATGTATGATAATTTGGGAGTCAATGGTAAATTAACAGCTGGTGAGAATATAGCAGATTTTGGTGCTGTTGTTATGCCATTATATGGTTTAATTGAAAAGTTAAAACATGAAAATATTAAAATTAATATTGATATCATAAAGAAATTTTATATTGAATATTGTAAACATTGGAGATATCTTATTAGAGATGAATATGTTGATCATAAATTATTAAATGATCCTCACTCATTTGCATTTATGAGAGTCAATATTCCATTACAAAATCAGAAATTATTTCAAAAAGTATTTAATGTTAAACCAAATGATAAAATGTATATTGATCCCAATAAATACTTAAATATCTGGTAAACTCTTTTTAATTATCTTTCTGTATAATTGTTAATACATCTTCATTCGCTATATATTTATAGATTCCAGTTACTACATCACTAAAATCAATATTCTTAGCATCATGTAAATGAGATGTTCTAGGTCCATAACACATATGAACATGAAGTTGTCCAATACTTGCTTTACCTAATAAATGTACACAAGTCATTAATTCCACTTTACCATCACACATTTGATGAGTTTCTCTTTCAATCCTCTCATTTAATTCACCTTTGATTTGAATTGTTAATGTTGACTCATTAACATTAGTATGAACTTGTTTTCTTAGAATTTCTAGAGGTAATTCCATGTTATCAATAACCCAATTATTAGCAATTTTAACCATCTCTTGTAAGATAACAATGAACTCTGCATCCATTGTTACAACATTCATAATTGGATCATCTGGAATTAATAATAAATGTAATACAGACATTCCTGCAGCAGCTTGACGTTCAACTGGATAGAACTCAAGATAAGGCAATGCAAAGTTTAATACAAGACTAAAACCATAAAATCGTTTACCACTCTTGATCATAAAACGTTTTAAACATTCATTCTTACAATAGAATACTGAATCTCTATCCTTGATCTGCATAAAATCACCAAATGGACAATTCGGAGGAGTTCCATCATTCTGATACTTTATTATTGGTTGAAAATCCTTATGATCTTTATTATCAATATAAAATTTACGAGCTTCGGTAATCATCATAGATTTAGAATAAGTATCATAAATCCCTAATAATTGATCTTTTAATGATTTATCCATAGACATTGTATAAATGATTATATTGATTGCTTTCTATTAATTATATAATATATCTCTCTTAGAATAATTTCTGCAATTTTTTGGTTTAGATTAATTAATTTAAAAATTATAATAATATGTATATATATTAAAAAATGTCTGAAAATGATAGTAATGAGAATACAACAAATAAATTATGTATAGAATTAACATATTATTCTGATAGTATACCATCTATTAAATCATATTATTTTATGTCATCAGAAGAATATGAAGAATTAGAGAATATGCATATTGATTTATACATAGAGGATTTTATGAATGGTGAAGATCTAACAAAAGAGAAATTAGACATATATTTAATTAATAATCCAAAAAATATATTAGTGATAGAGGAATTTTTAAGATTATATGGAAATCCTTTTGATATATTAAGTTATATTAAAACATTATCTGAACAGATAAGTGAACCAATTATGAAACCAAAGAAAACATATGAAATTAATTCTGAATCAGAAACGGAAACAGATTCAGAAGATTCAATTGATGTTATGACTGAAATTATAAATAATTTTAATAAAACAAAGACGTTTGACAAAGAACAACTTAATAAATATCCTAATTTATTAAATGATAATATTATAAATGAAATTAATGAAGCAACTAAATAAAACAACAAAATAATAATCTATTTTTTGGCTGATTACAATTAATTTTCAAATTTTGATTAACGATTAATTGTGATTTAGCTCGTATGTTATCAATTGTAAATCTATTAACATAAGTCCAATAATTATAATTGGATGTCATTTTATATATTTATTATTTATAATTATTTAAGTTAAATTAATTAAAATTAATTTTATTAATATGAAACCAACAATAACATTGATTATCATTAGTTTTAAATGCTGCATATTTTAGACATCCATCTTTATTTTTATAAACACATGGTAAGTTATATGGTGGTAGTAATCTAGAGTATTTTTCTTCATCTATATTTTCTTCATCTTTAAGTTTAATGAATCTAAAATCTATTTTTGCAATATTATTATTAAAATTATTATATTCTTCATTTAGTTGTTTCATCAGATTGTGATTGATTCCCTTTGTCGTTGCTGGAAGGAATAACCAACTCATTATTATTATTTCCTATTTGATTATTTATTTTATATTCTTCCCAAGAAAGGGGGCGTTTAGTTAATAATCTTTGTGATTTTGTTCTATATATATTGTATTCTAATTTAGATTTTTGCAATATTTTTTGAAATAATTAATATTATAAATAAAATATATTATATGATAATTTAACAATCAATATTATTTAGCAATTTTTATTTTTTCTTCTTTGCTGGAGTCTTTGGTTTCTCCTCTTCATCTTCTGATTCTTCTTTCTTTACAACCTTCTTAGCGGGTGCCTTCTTAGCTACTACTTTCTTAGGTTCTTCAACTTCTTCATCTTCAGATTCTTCTTTCTTTACAACCTTCTTAGCTGGTGCCTTCTTAGCTACCACTTTCTTAACAGGTTCCTCAACTTCTTCATCTTCTGATTCTTCTTTCTTTACAACCTTCTTAGCTGGTGCTTTCTTAGCTACCACTTTCTTAGGTTCTTCAACTTCTTCATCTTCTGATTCTTCTTTCTTTACAACCTTCTTAACTGGTGCTTTCTTAGTTGGTGCAGCTTTCTTAGGTTCCTCATCTTCATCATCAGATTCTTCTTTCTTTGCAACCTTCTTAGCTGGTGTCTTCTTAGCTACAACTTTCTTAACAGTTTCTTCATCTTCATCATCAGATTCTTCTTTCTTAGCTGAAACCTTTTTCTTACCAAATTCAAGTTCTTCTTCAACTAATTTCTTTATATTTTTTTTATTAGATTTAGAATCAACTTTCTCATCATCGCTATTAGCATCAATTTCAATTTCATATTCACCAGAAGCAATAGTAGTTCTAAGTAATTCGACCATATCTTTATATTTTTCAACTTCATTAATCATTGCTTGCATATTAAGCAATGATTTATTATATGATTTAACAATAGTCTTAGCTGATAATTTACTAAGATTTGCATCATTTAATGCAGTCATAAATGGATCAATTATTTTGCATGATACAACTTTCTCAAAAACATCATCATTATTGAGATCGATAACAGTTTCAGCAGTCTTTTTAGACATTTTGAATGATAATATATTAATAATAAGCTCTATTAATGTTATTTCTATTAATAACTTTAAATATCAATTTTTTTTCTTAATTATAAATATAAATATGTTAACAATAACACGAATTATTATTTTTTTCGTAATACTATTATTATTCATAATTTACAAACATGACAATAAAAATATAGAAAATTTTATGTTTGCGCCATGGAATATGGGAACAAGATTTTATCCATCATATGATATTAGAGGATATCCATTAATTTATCCATGGAACTATCCATATGCCGGAAATCCATACATCTATTTCTCACCTTATTTCTATGAATCAAATGGTAAATATACATATAATCCTAAATATGCTAAAGTATTAAATTCATCTTATGTTGTTTAGTTTTCATCTTCATCTTCATCTTCATCATGTTCTGATTCGATAATATTTGAAAATTTATAAGGTTTTATTTCTGTATCTACTTTCTGTAATATACCTAAATTGGAAATCAAATAATCTATAAAATCAAAATAATTATCAAAATATTCTAATTTATATCTTAATGTTGCATGCGATATCTTCAGATGTAATGAATTAATCTTTTCTATATAACTATCTATTATTTTACAATCATAATATTTTTGAGTAATATTAATAATATCATCAATTGTTGCATTATCAAAATTAATTAAACTTAAACGACCATCTCGATATAATGCTTTATCAATATTATCAATATTATTACTTGTTGCAACTATTATTAATCCTTCATAATTACCAATACCATCTAAACGACTTAAAATAGTTGATAAACTTAAACGATCTTGATTAGATGGAGTTGCTTTCTTAATAACTTCAACAACATTTGTTTCAGAAATATTTCTATTTAATTGCATATCAATATCTATTTCATCAAATAAAATAATCACATTATTTGGATTAAATTTAATATCATTAATTTGTGTTAATGTTAATATATTCTCTAATTCATTATTTGTTTTTATACGATTTAATGGTATCTCTATAATGTGTCTATGATCGTAATTAGACATTGCCATAACAGATACAGTTTTACCAGTTCCTGGTTTACCATAAAATAAATAACCTTTCTTTCTCTTTAATCCAGTCTTTTTATAATATTCAATATTATGTAAACGATCAATGTCTTTCATTATTAGATCTTTATTAGAATGAAATAAATTATCAAATGTTTCATGATTTTCTAATTCTGGATTACTATAATCTGATAACATTTTACAACTGAAGTCTAATTTATTATTCTTTGATCCTTGATAAATGAAATGATATGTCTTATTCTTATTTCTATTCATCATATAATTATTATATTGTACACAACACTCGTTAATAAAATCCTGAACATATTGAACATTATGATTATATGAAATTATACTCATTTCTACTGACCAATTAATAACTGGATTTTGACCTATATTATCATTACAATTAATATTTTTTGTTCTAACAGTTATATAGATATCATCATAAATTTTTATCTTATAAACATCATTTAATATATAATTAGGTGTTTCATCTGATTCATTAACTTTATCATTATCATCTAAATAATATTTACCATTCTTATTCTTGTCAAAATATCTAAAATTATTTGATTTATTATTAATGTAAATATAATAATTAATTGCTGATAAATTCATTGGATAATCAAAAAAATATGACCCATCCTTTAAAAATTCCCAACCAATGATCTTAATCTTTGTATATCTTGATTGAATCTTATTCTTACAATATAAAAATACACTTGATAATATATTATCTGATTTCAAATAATTAATTAAACTAAATAATAAAACCATCATAACAATATCATAAAATCCTTTATTAGTATCCATTCTTGATAATTGATTCATTAACATAATATTCATCATATCCATCTTTCTATTAATCTATTATTAATAATATTAATTTTTATTTATATTAGATTATAATATAAATAAAAATGGATTTTTATGATTTCTTAGATGAGGAAGAAGAAAAACCTAAACCAAAACCTATAAAGTCAAGTTGGTTATGTAGATAATTATTCAAAATAAGAGATAGGTATATCATCAATTAAAATTTGATCATAATCATTAGTTTCTTTTTTATGTCTAAAACAATCAAGTATAAAGTTAGATTATTTCTTTTAACACATTAAGATCTAAAATAGATATTACATGATTTGCGATATCAATATTTAATAATTCAATATTAAAATCTTTATCATTTAGTGAAACATAATTAGAATAGTTATCATGAATAAGCATAACATTATCGGCAACAATAATAGTAGTTTCACAAATCTTATCAATATAATCATTATTATCAGTTGGTAATAATTTAAATATTTGGTTAATATAATCGTCATCATTAATAATCTTACAATAGTTGAAATATTTATTAATGTAATTATGATATTCTTTAACATCAATTATTTTATTATTTCTAAGAACCATAATATAATTAGTCAATGCACCAACAACTGTTGACATAATAAATTGTCCTAATGTATTATATGGTTCTGGAAAATCTTTTAATTCAAAATCAATATCTGAATTAGAATCAGAAAGTTCAAAATCATCTGGAATCATTTTTTATATTATTATCTACTTTATTAATATTTATATCATTTTACATTTCATCAGCAAAAAATATAATTGAAACTGAAATATTATCTGAACTTCCACGTTTAATGGCATAATCTGCTAATTTTTGAGCTATATTGTTTTCAGATCGTCCTTTTAATTCTACGAATGGTTTATTTGACTTTTTTAACTCCTCATATCTCTCTAATATAAAATCTACAACTTCCTGATTATGTAAAACATCCCAAATACCATCACACCCTAATACTATAAATTTTTCATGACCTAATGTATAATCATAACAATCTGGTTCTTGGCTAATATATCTATTATCTAAATCACCAAATGATCTAGATACACTCATACCATTAATACGTGGATCATCACCATTAGAGTATTCGATAGTTCCACCCATTTTAGCGATTCTATTTTTCTCACATAATAAATGTGGTTTATGATCAAGAGATAAAGATGTTCCAATATTATATTCATTGCAGATGGAAGCTCTAGAGTCGCCAAGATTGATAACTTTAAGAGCTAATTTATCTTGTTTATCAGTATTACGTGGATATAATAGAACAATAACGGCAGTAGAACCCATAGTATTAGAATTGATATAATAATTTTTAAGTTTATCTTGTACTCTTTTAAAGAGAGGGATAATCATATTTTTATTAAATGTTTTCTTGGAAGATAAATTAGTTGCGATAGGAGAAGAAGTATTACAGAAATATTTACTTAGATGAATTTTAGTTGGATCGACTAAAGTTTTTGAAATTTCTCCTCCACCATGACCATCAAAAATACCATTATATAAAATTTTGATTTGATTTTTGTTAGCTCCATTCAAATTGTTAACTAATTCCATAGCATCTTCATTACTAGGGCGAACACCAATGGTACTGTAAGATTGTACAATAATATTCATTTAATATAATATAATATAAAATTAATTAAAGATTATTTTTAATTTTTAATTGGTTCTTCATTTTTTTACTTAATTCTTTAGAATGAATTATCTTTTTTTTTGATCCAACTTTATTTTTTGACATTCGCTTTTTTGATCCTGCTCTCTTTTGTTTTGAACCCTTTTTTTTCCTTCCTAAAGCCATTATATATTTATACTATAAAAAATATATTATTATAATATATATAATGACTAAAATTACCGGAGTTTCTAATTCTAAAGTTAATTCTTATGCATCTTTTGTTATTAAAGATTTAACACCTTCCTCTATTATTGCATACAGTTGCGATTCATCCATGTTATTATGCAGAGGTGCTGATATCGATTATCCTAAATCTAAATCTTCCGTTTCTATATCCTCATCTAAATCTTCCTCTTCTGTTGCATCCTCTAAGCCATCTGTTTCTTCTTCAGTGGCATCATCTAAACCTTCCTCTTCAGTTGCATCTTCCAAACCATCAGTATTAGTTGCATCATCTAAACCATCAGTTTCTGTTGCATCATCTAAGCCATCAGTTTCTGTTGCATCATCTAAGCCATCAGTTTCTGTTGCATCATCTAAACCTTCTGTCTCAGTGGTATCATCTAAACCTTCTGTCTCAGTGGTATCATCTAAACCTTCTGTTTCAGTGGTATCATCTAAACCTTCTGTCTCAGTATCCTCTTCTATTGCATCATCTAAACCTTCTGTTTCAGTATCCTCTTCTGTTGCATCATATAAACCATCAGTTTCTGTAACCTCTTCTGTGGCATCCTCTAAACCATCAGTTTCTGTATCCTCTTCAGTAGTATCATCTAAGCCATCAGTTTCTGTTGCATCATCTAAATCATCAGTTTCAGTTCCAATAGTAAGACAGATTCCATCAAAATATTTTTAAATTTATTGAAAACGGAAATAAACTTTACGACATTGGTTAATTTTATCATCGGATGTAATATTATTACATATATCGTTGAATGATTCTCCATTAAGTAATCTTAAAATAAAGTTAGTACTATATACACCACATTCACTACCTCCATATTGATGTCTAATTTTGTTATATTGTATATCCATTATTTTTTCGTATCTATTTTTATTAGGTTTCATAAAAACAGATTCAGTATCTGATCCACCATTCATATCAATATGACGTTTATAACACCAAAGAGCTAATTTCTTAACAAATTCACAAATTCTTTTTCTTGGTTTTATCCCATAAGAATCAAAATAATAAATCTGATTCTTATCTAAATTTGCATAAAATCCAACCCAATGAGAACCACGTTGCCAATGTTCATCTAAATTAATAACCATCCCAATTTTTGGTTTTTTAAGATTATTAACTAAATTATCAAGATCTAGATTATAAGCAGATAAACCAGGTAAACTTTCAAAATCAATTGGAACAGCTCCTAAAAACTTAAAATCCTTATATTTATCTTCATATTGAAATATGACATCATTAATATCTGTTGTACTTAACCATTTAAATCTTCCTTGTGGTCCTATTGGACGAAAAGTATTATTATTAATATCATTATCATTTAATTCTTTAATCCAAATCTGATTAAGCCAACATATTTGATCACCTTTACATGAACTAATCTTATTTGATAGTTCATTAACTAATTCTTCTTTTGAGTTAGATATTTTAATAGGTTTATCAGTTGAGAACTTATTATTATATGCATTACTAATTTTAACTAAAGATTCCATCGAAAAACAACTACCTTCTGAATATTTCTTAGAAGGAGCACATTTTATATATTCTGTTTTTGGAATAAACACTTTATCATCTGATTTCATTTATATATATATTAGAATAGAAATTTATTATATTCTAATATTAATTTTATACAGTTATCACGTTTCCAAATGCTCTCACTTTTCCTTCTCTAAAAAATAATCTCATATCTGGTTTAATATATTCTGGTTTCATCATAAATTCTAATTTAATATTCGCTTTATCTCCTGTTCTCAATATCTTATCATCATTTATATTCTCATGGTTATCATTCAACTTATTAATGTCAATTATCTTAACCGATTGTCTCACTTGATCAACATGAACAAATGGCTCATATCCTATTTTAATTGTTGTTGGTGAATGTAATATATGAATATATGCTGTAAACTCTCTTATCGCTATCTTTGAATTATTATTGTCACTCACTAAAACCATACCTTTTTTTATCTCCTTTCTTGATATATTCTTTAATGATAAACAAATATATGATCCCGCTTTTGCCTCCTTTACATCCTTGTATTTACAATGTATTGTCCTTATTCTTGTTTGTTTATATGAACCATCAAAAAATGGACCTAACACTAAACTATCATTCACTCTAATTATACCACTCTTTAAAATTCCAGCTACTATCGTTGAATGACCTGTTACAGAATATGTCTTATCTATCAAAAATTCTACTGGCTTATTTATCATCTCACTATAATCATTTCTAACTGGTAATAAATTTAACATAAATTTTAATAGATCCAAATTATGATTTGTCACATTAGAAATCTGAATAATTGGAACTATACTATCCGATTTAATATTTTTAATAACATTAACAACATCAATATTATTCTTTATTATATATGGCATCTTTCTAGCACCTTTCTTACATATATTATTTATTTTATTCATATTTTCTTCCAATATATGTGATGGTACAATGTCTATCTTTGATACTATTATTATAAATGGTATCTTTAATGTTAAACATAATCCTATATGTTCTCTAGTCATATGATTTAAACCATTATTCGCTCCTATCATAATTAAACAATAATCTGGATAAATTGATGTTAATCCATAAATAGTAGTTCTTAAATATTTCTCATGACCAGCTAAATCATAAAACGTTATTATCTTATTTGACTTATTAACAATTTCTGACCACGTTTTTAATCTATCATGTTTTGTATCTATAATATTACCATTAATATCAAAACCAATTATTTGATGACTTATTGAACTAGTTCGTCCAGAAGTCATTTCATGTTTAAAATTAAATACATTCATTCTAGCTTTACCTTTACCATCATCTAAAATACCTTGAGTTAATGTTCCAATTGTTGTTGATTTACCAGAATCAACATTTCCAGCAACACCTATCTTTAAATCAATATAACTATTATCAATCTCTCTTATCAAAAATTCACCTATATGAGAATCATTAATTATCGACTCAGATAATTTCATTATTGTATACTTTAATTTAGATGTCAGTAATAATAAATTATTAACTGATTCTGTATATTCATCTTTATTTAATCCTAATGGTGAACCATCATCCATTATACCAATAAAATAAAGTGCTTCACCATTACCTTCATTAACTCTATATTGCATTTGAGTCATTCTTTTATTAAATTTATTTTCATCTAAATTCATTAACTTATATTTATATTCAATATTACCATCATCATTTTCTGGTTCAAGATCATATAAATCATAAATATTATTTTCCATTATAAACTAATATTAAATTAATGATTTTTTATTTAAATAATATTTTTTTTCTCTTTTTTCACCAATTATTTTATATTCCATATCTAATACTTCATTAGTTTTCTGATTTAACAAATATTCTACACCTTTTAATGTTATCACTTTATAGAGATCTAATGATTCATCTATATCTTCAATCTTTAATGGTTCATTTATTATTTCATTTGATTTTTTAGATACTTTTACATTTTCAATCTTCTTTAATTCATCTGATTTTTTATCATTTGGTGAAACTTTTTTAATTTTCTTTTTCTCATTAACTTCATCTGCTTTGTTAATATATTTATTGGATAATTCATCAATATCAATATTATAATCTTTAGATATATCAGTAATAACAGCCAATATGATATCATTAATACTTTTCTGGATAAGATTATTCATTTGTAGGTGAATTATAGTATAATATGCTAAATATTATGGATAATATAGTTAAGGTTTAAATAATTCAATTTATTTATAATTAATATAAATATTTTGTTATGAATTAATAATAAAATGTCTAATAAAAATAGTGCTTTTCAGTCTATAACCAATAATCCAAACTCTAATAATTTCCGTCCAAATTATGAACAATTGAATAATCATGCTTATACACCTCAATATCAGATCCTCAAATCATTTGATTCTAATACATTAAATAATATGTCTAACAATTCTGTTAACTTCTCTAATAATAATTTAAGTGATCCAATTGATTTCTCTAATTTTGTATCACATAGAGATCCATCACTCAATTTTGGTATGCAACCATTACCTATCCAAAATATGACAACTTATCCTAACCAATTATCAAATAGTTTAGATTTATTAGCTCAAACTGATCAATTAACAATATCAAATATGAATAAAAGAAGTCAAATATTAGATAATAAACGTATAGCAACAAATGAAATAGAAGAACCATATAGTCAATTTCAAGGAATATCCACACCAAATATTCCATATAATGAATATACTCGACCAACTGGTATGTTTGATAATTTTAGTGGTGAAGGAAGAACAGATATTATTAGAGAATATGTATGTCATATTAATAGTATAGATCGTGATGTCAAAAGATATCCAAATCCATTTAATTTCTTAGTTCAATTTGCACCAACTCCTGAGAATCGTGATGCATCTATCTCACGAACATTTTCAAATATAAGATATCTAAAAATAGAAACAGCAGTATTACCTCGTAAATATTATTTAACAAAAAAACAGATTACTAATAATAATTTAATTGTTGATTTATTAAATGGACCATTACCTCTAGATAATCAAATTATTAATAATGATCTCGTTATTATCTATGCATATGATGATAATAGAAATAATAAACGAATTATAAATTATACAGAATATGATGATGATATTAAAAAATCATATGAATGTGTATTAAATAATTTTACAAATCAAGTAAATACATATCTATACACATACTCAGATATCTCATTGGAAGATGAAAAATATACAATCATATATTTAAATGATATAAATGATGTTAGTCAATTTTCAACAGATCAAGCATTGTCAAAAGCATTTAATGTATTCTATCCAATGGCAGTTTTTGGATATTCATTATATGTTGATAGTACCTATTCCGACAAAATATATAAATACTCTAATTTGGGAAACATGAATAGAATGCAAATTAATATGACAAACTCTATCGGAAAAGAATTAACTACTAATATTAATTGTCAAGATATTAATGTTCCTAATATTAATTCTACTTCCTGTTCATGCTCCACTGATCCACAAACTGGTGATATTATTCGTGATTATAAATGTATATGTAATTATATTAGACACCCTCGTTTTATTAAAAATCAATTAGATATCATGTTTAAGTTCGGTATCATCGAAACTGACTTTGATAAACGAGCATTTAATTAAAATAAATTAGATCAAATAAAAAATTGATAAATTAATAACTTAATGATGAATTGTATTCTAAATATAATTCATTATTAATCATTAAAGATGTCTGGACAAGATCAACTTCAAACTTGGGCTCTTGAAACTCATAAGACTGTTGCTATCTTAAAAAGTGATTATGAAGCAATGACTCTGAAAATATCAAGTTTAGAAGATAAATTATCTAACTTAAATCAATTATATGAATCATCTAAAGTTCTTCATGAAGAGAAAGAAAAATTATTACTCTTTAAGTTAGACGTTATGAACGATAAAATAATTGCTAGTGATCAAAAAGTTAATGATCTTAATCTTATTATGATGAAACATTTCGCTTATAAAAATCAATTTGATCCTTTTTCATTTCCAAATAATAAACCACCAACTATGCCATCATTAGGAACATCACCAAATCCTTATGATCCATTTTCAATTTCAGATAAAAAACCAAGTAACATACCAGCATCAATAACATCACCAACATTACCATCACCAATAATTAAACAATTTGATCAACCAGGATTTACATTTGGTGGTAAAAATTAATTAAATTCTTTTTTTATTCTTTTTCTTATTTTTCTTATTTTTCTTGTAGAACAAACAACAATTAAAATTAGATGTAGATTCAGTAGATAATAAATCAAAAGGGAAATGTATTTCTTTATTATAAAGATTAAGTGTTAATTTTGAGAATTTTCCATGAGGTATCAAAGTATAAATATTATTTTCATTTGTTAAATCTATCTGACTATAACGTTGAATTAATATTAAATATATCTCATTATAAACTTCCTTTAATTTATAACTACTTAATTTTAATTTAAATAATTTTTCATATATCATTTTCTCATCTAAATTTAATTGATAATCAGATCCATATATCATTATATTTAAAACAAAATTATTCCATGTTTTATTGATAATCGGATTATTGATATCATCATTACAATCCAATATATGATCCATTAAATAAATAATAAATTCAAATGAATCAAATAATTTATTTTTATCAGTAATATGATCAAGAAATCGTAATTCAATCCCATGATTTGAATATTTATTAAAATTAATATCCATTCCAATACTTTCTAACTTATTATAATTATTCTGATTGTAATAATTGTTAAACCACCAATAATCAAATTCATTACATATTAATTCATCAGTTTTACATGTTAACACTTTACCTTTTTTCATAATATCAGAATCATAAGTTCCAATACTAATATATCTAGAAATAGCACATCGTTGAGATGCTTTAGAATATTTAAGTTTATCTTGATAATCATCTAAAAGAGAAAAAGGATCAGGAGAATTACATATAGCGACGATAAATGGTTCCATCCATTGTATAATTTTGATAGCTCTAGAATGAATATTAGTAAATGATTTAAAATCGGATATTTGTCCATTTTGATCAAGTAGAGTAGGTAATGTGATATTATAATGTAATGTTCCATTATTAAACATAGTGTTATTTTGTAGATTAGTCATATGATTAGCGAATGGATGATTTTTCTCCATAATTTTAAGATTACCAAATTTAGTAAATATAGCTAATTGTTTGAATGATTTATTAATATTTTCAATAAATTCATTTTTTGCGTTTTCTAATTCATTAACAATATTTTGTAATTTAGCATTATAGAAATTTAAAGTATTGAATTCAATTGTATCACCATCAAATAACCATTTATTATTCATTGACTCTTTGAAATATGGATTAATATTACATAATGTTTCAATTAATGTTTCTCCTGAAAATTTTAAATTTGGTTCACATAATTTCGTATATCTCGTTTTTGAATTATTATACATATCCGTTTTTGTAAAACTATTTGAATTAAATAATATTGGTACTAGTATTGTATCTTCTTTTAAATAGTGATTTATTGCATCATCTATAAATTCAGATTTATAATTACTATAATAATCAACACTATATCTTTCTCTCTTCTTATATTTTATAAAATCATTTCTATTAACAGTATTTCTATTATCAAACTCTAAATATAATTCATTCTCAATCCCTAATCCCCAAAATATTTTATTTGATTGATCATTATATTTATCCAAATATTTTTTATATTTATCTATATTATGTTTTTCTGTCATATTATAATATATATATCTAAATTATATTATAATAATGACTAAAATTATATATATACGATCTGAAAATAATGTAGATGAACATAGAGTTCCAATTATTCCCGATGATATAAAATATTTAACAAAAAAATATAAAATATATGTTGAGAAATCAAATCATAGAATATATTCAGATGATGAATATAGAGAAAATGATTGTATAATAACAGATTTACCATGGTATGATGAACAATTTTCTGATGCCCTAATAATTGGTTTAAAAGAATTAAAAGATTTAGATAGATTAGATAAACACAAACATTTATATTTTTCTCATAGTTTCAAGAGTCAACGAGATAGTAAAACAATATTATCAAAGTTTGCAAAATCAGAAAGTATAATATATGATTTTGAATATTTTCTAGACGATAATAATAAAAGAATAATTTCATTTGGATTTTATGCTGGAATAATGGGTTCATTATTAGCTTGTTTACAATATGTTAATAAGATATTAAAGAAAACTAATATAACTAATCTTGAATACTGTCATGATAGAAATACATATATTAGTTATATTTATCAATATATCTATTTATTTAATAATATTAAGATAGGAATAATTGGTAATGGTAATTGTGCATCTGGTGTGAAATCAATACTAGATTTACTAAATCTTGATTATATAATAATAAATAGACAGATAAACAATAATAAGTTGGAATCGTTTGACATATTATTTAATTGCATAGTATTAGATGAAGATTATAATATTAAATGGTTTAATTCAGAAACACATTTTTACAAACCGATAATAATATGTGATATAAGTTGTGATAATGAGAAGTTAAATAATCCTATTGCAATATATAATAATAATACGACATGGGATAAACCAGTATATTCATATAATAAATTTGTTGATATAATTGCTATTAATAATTTACCATCATTAATACCAAAAGAGAGTTCAATATATTTTTCATCAATTTGTGTTAAGTTATTATTAGAATATGAAAATGATATTTGGTTAAAATTAAAGGACATTTACTTCAGGAATATCAATCATTTCATCAATAATGTAAGTAGTTTTATTTAATTTATTTGGAATTCCATTTGTGATATACACTTTCCCAATTGGAAAATCTAATTCATAATCATAGACAATACCAGTTGATGGATTATACCAGTATTTTTCTGGATTAGAATATTGATTATCACTTTTATAAACTGCTTCTATTTTCATTACTTTAATTTTTTTAATTTGAGAATTTGTACTATTAAGACCATTATCTACTTTCTTATCATAATATATATCTTCTTTATAAGCTGGTCCAATATAACCTTCAAAATATGATTTCTCATTAAACTTAAAACATTGATATTTTTCATTTATCATATTGTGGTTTTTAAATAACTCACAATCAACTGCTGCTTCTTTAATTGTTGTTAAAAATGATTCAATTAAATCCTTCTTCTCTTTTGCTATTATATTAATTTCTTGATCTGTTGTATCTTTGTCTTTTTTATTATCTCCTCTAATTGCTAAATATCTAAATATATCTACTTTTCTCTCTTCCATTGGTAAAGCTTTATGAGAACATTGACGAACAGCACGACCAATTAATTGTTCAATTCGTACTTCATTCCAATATGGTTCTAATACATGAACCTGTCTAACATTCATTAATGAAATTCCTTCTGCACCTGCTGGAGATATTAAAATCACTTTAATGATCGATCCATCTTTATTAGCAATCTGATTAAAATCTCTTAAATTCTTTGATCTAATTTCATAATCTATCTCACCATGATATTCTATATATGAAAAATGATCCTTATTTTTCGATTCTCTATTGAAATTAAAAAATCCAATTGTTTCTAGATAGATTTTAAATATTTCTAAACCTTCCATCTTGACATAGTTTGAATAAACCAATACTGGTCCTTTTGATCTCATCATATAAAACAAAATAGCAACCATTTTACAGGAACATGCATATAATGTTTTTAATGTATTTGATTTATTTTTATGACCTTCCCAAAATTCTTTAAATTTATATTTATATTCTGATTTAAAAATTAGAATATCATCTTCAATAGTATGACCATTTTTTACATCTTTTTCATATATATCTTTAATATAGTTTTGAAATGATGATATAAATTTTTTAATAGTTTCGATGTATAAGATAATATCAGTATTATATTTATTTAGGTTTTCATTTTTTGATATAACTTTTCCTTCCATTATTTTATTAGCTTCTTCTTCACTTAATCTAAATTTGCTAGGTCTTGGACGATTATCACCCATTATTTGTTGATTAATTATAGGAAAAACAAAATTTGATGCCTGTCGTGTATAAGATCTATATACTTTAGATCCTCCTTGTTTCATTCTACTTTTTTTTTCTAATTGTTCTTCGATAAATTCATAATGTTCATAGACTTCTTGTTGATATTTATCCATTGGAAGTTTTTTAAATAATGTATTTTTCTCTGCAAATAGATCTGATGTTGAACCATAATAATAAGAAACCAATCCCATAATTCTTCTTTGATACATATTTTTATTTTCTAAACTTAATGTAGAGACTTTACCTTCTGTGATATAGATTTCATTAAATTGAGATTCAACCATAGGAAATGTTTCAGGACGTAATAGATTAAAAACTAATGATAATTCAAAAGGTGTATTGACTGCTGGTGTTCCTGATAATAATATAATTCTTGTATTTTCATTCTCTTTTTTCTCTTTTTGAATATAATCATAGATGGTATAAGCACGTCTTCCAGTTTTTTGAGTTATATTATTATATACATTCTTTATGAAATTATGTGCCTCCTCTATAATATAAATGTTTTTCTTCTGAACATCTGCACTTTTTACTGCATCTATAAAATCACGATCTGCTTTCGGAGAATCATAATGAATAAATTTTATATTATGTTTACGATCATCATCTAACCATTCTTTGATATCTCTTAACCATGGATCATTTCTGAGTGATGCCTTAATTAAAACAAACACATTCCAATTAGGATTATAATTATATAACATATTATAGACATTGAT
>JACCDO011358163.1_pt1 | contig 33481 bp, 56 predicted proteins | sample 7446101 | NCBI WGS metagenome assembly JACCDO01 (sample SAMN15323440, study PRJNA562643) | freshwater metagenome | isolation source: river surface water | place: USA:Blue River Watershed | collected 2017-08-16 | reverse complement strand
TCTTTTTTGTGCTTCCGATTGTTTATCTTTCATTTTAACTTCAATTTTCCATGGAATTACAGTTCCGTTTAAACTTTTTATAATTGCACTTATATCCGCCGAGCCATTCGTTCCCGTACCTTTGATATATTTGCCGCTTCCTATTTTTTTACGGTTACCCAACACATCGGTAACAATCTTTGAGTTATCAATCCATCGTCCTGTAGTGCTTATACGTTCAGCTTGGTATCCGTTTAGGTTAATCCATGCTATAATTGACTTAGTTAATGCATTGGCTGTCTTATCGCTAAACTTAGTCTTAACAACATAGTCAGGTCGCATTCGAGTATTAGCGCATCGTATCTTCCAGTCTAATTCGGTTAATTGTTGTAGTGGGGTCATTAGAATAACTTTTGTTGGTTAGTATGGTTATTAATACGTCGCATTGCTTTATCAAAATACTCCTTATCAAGTTCGCAAGCCGTCAAATCAAATCCGTAATCATGACATGCTATTGCTATACTTCCGCTCCCTAAATGAGTGTCAAGTATTTTATCTCCTTGCTTTGCGTATTTGTCTAAAATCCATTTGTAAAGAGCAACTGGTTTTTGAGTTGGGTGAAATCTATTTAAATCTGTGCTTGTACCTTCATATAATCTTGCAACCATATCAAATGATGTCCAAGCAAATTCTATTCTACTAAATGTAGGCATAAATTGTTTTTTATCCCAACAAATAATCCCTCTTGTGTTACCTAAATAATTTAAAAAATAATTAGCACCCCAAATAATTTGATTTTTACTTATTCTAAATAATTCATCAAAATATTTTTTTTCAGGAATTGAAACGTCCCATTGATTAGATTCTTTATATAGTTTTTTAAATGGTGAATTTTTCATTTTTCCTCCACCTGAACTTAATTTTTTATCTAACCCATAAGGAGGGTCAACAATAGCCAAATCAAAATGCTTATCTTCATACCTAGCCATTAAGGCCATGTTATCTTCGTTCGTTATTGTTAGCATCTTATCTCAAATTTAGATTTAAAATAAACATAAGGCATTGTGTTAAAATGTCCGTTTAGCTCATAGTCAACTAGCTGAATGCCGTCTACAGTGTATATTCTTAGTATTTTCATAATGTAGTTTTTTACTATTTTTTACTTTTTTACCTATTTTTTACCTATTTTTTACCAGTTTTTTACTTAAAAGTAGTTGATTATTATATATTTAAAAAAAAAAAAAAAAAATATATAGAAAAACGCTATAAACTCCTATAAATAAAGAAATTAAAATAATTTTTATATAAGTTTTATATTTCATTAATTTTTTACTTTTATTTACTTTATTGATAATCAACTACTTACAAGTAATTTTACTTTTTAGTTTTTTACTTTTTTACTATTATTTAAAATGGTTCTGCATCTTCAAATACATTAACTATTTGATTTACAGATACTTGGTCGCTATTATTATAAAAAATGAATGGAGCGCCTGTTTTTGATAAACTATCATATTCTTCGAATGAATTATATTTTTTAAGTTTTTGAACAGTTATCTTCATTTCATCTTTTAAAACCTTGCGAATATAAGCAATAGATATTTGATTATTATTTTGAAACCATCTATGTTTAATATCACCAGCTGTAGCCTCAAATGATTTACATGTATTGTTATTAAAAAAGTCCTCTAAATGGTATTCTATTTCCTTTCTAAGAGATGATTTAGATTCGTCCTTAATTACCTCTAAGCTTTGAGTTTTTATTTCATCCTGAGTAAAAACCATCCGTGAACGTGAATAATCTATTTCTTCTAAGTTTTCAAGTATATTTAAAAACTTAGGTATCTCATTAAATAAATCATTTTCAATATTAGTATTTTTTTTACCGATAGGATTTATTTTACGCACCCAAAAACGAATCTCTTCTTCATCTATTCTCATAAAATCAGTTTCTTTATTTGTACATACAATAATTTTACCAAAGAAAGGAACGGCATAGTGTTGAACAAATTTTTGAGATACAGAAATGGATTTAGCAGTTGCTAATGATTTTAATTTTTCAACTGTATGCGCTTTATCAATAACTGTCTCATCAACCATTATAATATTCTTAGTTGCATAAGCATCATTAAAACTACTCATTAAATCACTTGGATTAATTAAAGTTGAATTTTCACCAAATAACATTTGTATATAATTTAAAAAAGTAGTTTTACCAGTTTCTCTTTCTGTAGATACTAAAGCTAATACAGGTAAAATTTGAGTAGGTTTTTCATAAAGTATTTTTAAATATTTTAAACCTAATTCAAAATGTTCTCCAAAAATATGTCTCATTAATCCAACTGTCACAGGTATATCACTAAAAGAAACGTCTCCAACAAATGGAGTGTGATTAAATTTAGAATATAGGTTATAACAGTTATTTTGAGTTGGAATATAAGTTTTGTTATTTGGAACAATAGTGAAATCATTAAATTTAAAAATGCGTGGTAAAAGATTTTTACCATGGTCTTCAACTATTGTTGACTTATCCCATGCTTTTAAAATAGTATTGATTGCTGAGTATCTATCTGTTTTATTAATTATTTTAAAATAATCAGTACCTACACGAATATAAGGTATATCATTTTTAATAATATTAAAAGATACATAAGACATTGCTTGTTGATAGTCACCTTTAAATTTAACGGCAGTTAGTAACATAAATTTTGAAATAATAGAACCAGTTGCAATATCAAACGGATTTGATTTTTTAACTTCAATTAAATTATCTTTATTTTTTATGAATGTAGGTCTTTTATTAATTAAATCATCATCAACTGTTACGTTATAAGTTGCTTCATTTTCTGAGAATGAAATACATTTTTTATCACCTTCAAAAATTTGTTCAAATGTTCCGTAAAAATTAAAAAAGTCTATCGGGTTAAGCAATGGATTTGCTTCGGGTTTTTTAAAATTTGCCATAAATTAAGTTAAATAAACAGGTTCGTTAATTCCTTTATCAATCATTTGTTTAGCTGTCTGAATATAAACATGTGCTTTTTGACTCAAATAGTTATTATGATAAATCATTTTAATAATCATTTGAGTAGCATCATTTACATTTATGTGACCAGCACCAACATAACCACCTAATAAATAGGCCGCCGCTCTTAATTGTGGATGTCCGTTATCAATGATAACATTTATTTTTTTAAAAATTATCCTTTCAACTACTGAATTTTTTTCACTAACAATATATTGAATAACTTTTGGCCTTTCAACTGGTATTATTTTTTCATTAAATGTTGAATAATCATACCTAATTAATAAATCATTATCATAACTAATAAACATAGGAAGGATACAATTTTTAGGAGCTTTATCAAATCCATTATAACCATTTAAATGTTTTTCTATACCATTAAAATAATGTTTAAATTCATCTACAGTTGAGCAAACAGGTATTTTTACAATAGCCCTTACACCATGTTTAGAAGCTGACAGCCATGCAGAAATAATATATTTATAAGTGTGAAATAAATATTCTTTAAAATCCATTGCATAACCTACATTCGGTAAATGGTCAAAATCTAAAACCATTAAGCCTGTAAAGTTTTTTATATTAGAATATTTACGTGAACCTTCAACAAATACGCAAGGAGTAAAAGAATAAAGTTTTGTTTTCAACTGAGCTTTTAAACCCATATCTTTATTTTGTTCTGCTTGTTGTATCTGTTCAAATATATGCTTAATGTCTTTTTTAGGCTTTTTAATAGCATTTAAAACATATTCTAAATTTACAGTACCTAAAGGAATTGATTTTTTAATATCAGCTTCGTAATAATTAAATATTATATTTTTCATAATGATATTTTTTTATATGATATAACAAAATGCTCAATATAATCTTCATGAAAAACATTCCAAATTTTTAAAATAAAATTTTTTTCATCTTCACTTGGTTGAATGTTCCAATAAACACTTAATAAACCTTTATGGTCTTGCAATATGTTTATTTTATCATATAAATAAACATAATAATCTTTTATAATTTGATGAATTAAATTTAATCTATCATCATTATAAATCTTGTCATTCCCTGAAGTTCTATAAACTATCATAACTTTTTTTAATGCAAAAACCTCTAAACTTTGAGGTGGTAGGCTCGCAGAATAGAGGTCTTCAGTTTAATGTTTTTAGACGTTGCTACCACACAACGGGTGCAAATATAATAAATTATTTTGAATTAACAAGGCTTTTCCCAAACATTATTTTCAATTAAACTAACAACAAACCCATTGACATATTCATCGCATGCTAATAAATTAACCTTATCAATAGCCATTGTGTTACGGAATATATTACAACTATTATTCAATGAAGTAAAATAATCCTTTGCTGAATGTTTGTATGGTTTAAGATACTTAGTATAAATCTCAGGAAGCACCTTACAGAACGCTAAGAAAGTTTCAATGTCTTCAAAATTATCTTTCTCGATAAGTTCCTGTATAATGCTATGCTGATAGTCCTGTAAACGTTCCGCCGCGTCTATTCCTTCCATGTTCATTTGGCTTCTTACTGTGCTTTGAAATGCGTTTAAATCAGTTACCAAGTTGTTAAACCTACGTTTATTCTCATGCTTAAATGTGTTGATGAATCTACATGTTTCATCGTTTAACGTTTTGGCTATGCCAACGTACATAAGTAAGGCCCGGTGTGTTTTCTCTATGTTCATGATTAAATGTTTTTTATTTGTTCAAACCAATTATCCGCTATTATGCAAGGTATTTTATTTAAATTACAGTTTATACAAAATTTTGCGTAATCTTCCATATCTTGACCTGTATATTTATTTTCACTAACAGCCAACATTTTAAGCCTTTGCAAATCATTAATGCTAATACCTAATGACTGGCCATATTCGTAAAATTGTTCTTTATTCATAATTAATAATTTTTAAAATAATCTTCAAATGCTTTTAAAGTTCTGTATGTACATGTCCCCTTTTTAAATGACTTAACAAGTGTTGATTTGCTTATCTTGTATTTGCGCTCAATACGTCCATGGTCACCCCATTGCAACATAGAATAATATTTCTTTGGGATGTGATACTGCTTGTATCCATCAGGATATAAACTCTTTCTATGGTGTATCTTTCTTATCTCATTTAATACAATGTCGGTTGCAATGCTTAACTGCTCTGATGCGTTTATTTTTATCTCTGCTTCCTTTCTTGACTTGTTGTACTCTTCAAGTATTGATATGGCTTCGTCTAATTTCATAATACATCATTTAAATGTTTCATCTCCTCTTTATATATCTCTAAAACTTTAATCGTTTTATCAATGTCGCTTAGCCATTGACCTTTCTTTCTGCATCTTACTAATCTTTTGATTGCGTCAAATTCATAAGCGTTTAGCTCATGATGTTCAGCGAATTTATATAGGCTTCCTTGTTCGTTGTTGTAGTGTTTGTATTCCATATTATTTAATTTGAAGATTAGTATTAGTAATTATTGAACAGCCTTGTATTTGTTCACCATTCTGCAAGGCTTGTTTGATTTTCATCTTATCAGCTTGTTCGGTTACTTTCACTACTTTGTACTCGCTAGGCAAACTATTTACGTCATCCACCTCAACTGATTGAGATTTACGGAACGATAATTTAATTAACGGACTTTCAATCTTATCAACTTCAAAAGTGTGCATTGCGTGAGTAATATTAGCTTTTAAGCGTTCTGCAAGGTTCTGACGCACTTTCTTTAATGCGCTTAATCTTTTTATCTCAGCGTCAATTAAATCGCTCTCAAAGTCTAATTTTCTAATTACGTAAGCATAGTTAATACCTTTGCTTTGCAGTTGTTCTTTTGCAATTTGTAGGTTAAGTTCTTGTTGTGGAGTGATTTCTCCTTCCGCTTCAATGATCTGGTTAATCAGTAATTGATATTCATTCTCTATTTGGTAAATTGATTTTTCCATGATTAATTAAATTTAGATTTTAATTCCTTAGCTAATAATACAACTGGCATAAATGACTGTTCAACTTTCGTTAACTTATTCCATTTATCTGTTAAATCTTCTATACTTGAAGCTGTAATAATTTTAGCCTTTGCTATTTCTATTTGTTCTGATAATGTAATTGGTGCTGATTTCTTTAAATCGGGATTATCAATGTCATCTTCATCTGTCGCAATATGAAAAAATTTTAATAAAAAATATCGTTCACCATAAGTTAATGCAGAACCAACACCCTTATCCCAATCATTCTGACCATTGGCCCCAAATAAATTTTCATCACGTTCGCCAGTTGCAGTATCTATCCATGTAAATCTCATCATTACTTTTGAGTTGATTTCAGATTTGCTACCATTTCGAGTTTGATAATCTTGGCGCACATTATCAATAGATAAAATTTCAGGTTTTAAAATCAAACCTAATTCATTCATAAGAGGTTTAATGTGTTCTAATACTTTATTTCCAGTAACATACTCAAAATTATTACCTTTTTTATCCTTGCCTAATCCGCTAACTTTTTGTTGAATAGTTAGTAATTTTTGGTATATGTTTAATTTATTTTCCATAATTATAAATAGTTTAAAGTTTTTAAATGAATGTCGCTTAATATGTCTGTAATGTCGCTAACTACTCCACTGATAGTGTCTTTTTCGTAGATCTTTATCCAGTTTTCTTCTAATTCAGAATCAATGTCCCATTTGCTCGAAACTGTTAATTTGTAGGTAAATACTATTTTGCAACCTACAACGTAATGACTGCCTGTAAATATCTCATATCTTACTGTCATTTGCTTATCAGCTGGAATGCGTCCGTTTGTTAGCTCATAGAACTCGATCGTGGTGTCTACTAATCCTCTTAAATAATCTGTATTTATATCCATATTTCTTAAAGAAAAAAGCCTCTGATTAGATGTGAGAGAGTCTAACCAAAGGCTTTAATGTTTAATTTTTTACGTTTGTCGCTCTCACCCGACATTTGCAAAGTTACAAATAATTATTTTAACATCAAAGGCATTTTATTTTCTGTAGGAATATAATATACTGCATTTGGATTTTTCTCAATGTTATCAATCCATAACCATTCTAAATAAGCTCTATTATTTTCTAATGATGAACCGATTATTTTATTAGATTCTGCAACTCCTTTCGCTCTAATAATATCAGCTTCGGCATTCATTTTGGCAGCTTCTAAATTAGCTTTTGCTGTTTCCACAATTACTTTTTTATTTGATTCAGCTTGCAATAATTCGCCTTTGCCTTTATATTCAGCATCCAACATATCTTGTTGTCTATGATAATCACGGCACGCAGAACATCCAGTTAATACATTTACTGCTATTAATATTATTGCTATTTTTATTGTTTTCATAATTTAATCTTTTACAAATATTCCGTTAATTGTTTTACCCTTTCTTTCTTTAATTACGTTGTATGCATCGACTAAACATTGTTCATAATCGTAACCTAACTGCTTGCAAAGTATGATTAACACTACTTGTATGTCTCCGATTGCGTCAACTACTTCACTATGCTTATTCTTAGCCATTGCGCCAGCTAATTCTCCGCATTCTTCAAACAATTTCAATATTTGTCTGTTAGCGTTTTCAGGCTTCAAGATACCTCGTTCATCGGCCCATTGTAATATTAAATCATTCATTTTTTTAGTCTTAATCTATAAATCATTTTCTTAACAGTTGCTTGACTTCTATTCATATCAATAGCCAATTGTCGAGCCGTTGTATTTTTATAGTTGTCTTTAATCCATTTTATTTCAAATGTCGTCCAAGGTTGATAGCTTGTTGAATTAATTGCAATTTCTAATTCGTCTAAACGCTGAAATAATTTTGTTTTAACCCATCCTAATGACTTGTAATTATATTCGTCAATGTGATTAATTAATTGGTTAATGTCAATTTTTTCAGTTTTGTGTTTATCAATTACTTGTTTGTTAGCCGCCTTAATTCTATTTACTTGTAACTCATTCATAATTACCAAGGTAAATCGTTATCTGCTAAATCTTGAGCGTTGTTTTGGTTAATTGTTTCTTGACTTATAGGCTTTACATACGGCTCCTGAAACGATGCGCTGAAATACTTTGAACCTGTTTTTGATTCCTTAACCCATAGAGATATTTCCATGTCTTTGCCGTTTACGTTTACTTTGCCTCGGTAATCGGGCTGTGTGTCTTTTGTTTTAGTGTTTTTGAAGATAGCTCCGCTGTTTAGTTTAGTTTCCATTTTTTTTAAATTTTATAGGTTAATAATAATTTATGTATTTGTTTGTGTTCTTCGATTATTGCATCTTTTTCTTTTTGCTTTAATATCTGAAAGTCTAATGGACTATTGATTAGATCCGTTAATCCTTTAAAATATTGGCGCATTTGATAGCTATCATAATCAGCTTTTTCTCCTATTGTGTTTGGCTTTTCAGCGTTTAACAAGGCTTTAAGATAGTCAAAATCTTCGTTTGTTATGTTATAGCGATTAATATATTTTTCCTGTCGCTTAATCTTTTTTTCGAATAAAATACGGCTTTCAACTGATAGGCTCCGATACATCGGAAAAAAATATTTAGGTTCTATTATCTTGTAATCTTTCATATTCCGTTAAAATTTGTGTTATAACCCCTGTTCCATAGTAGCCAATAATCGCTTCCTTTTTCATAAGGATTTTCTATTTTGATGTTTTTTTCGCATTGAATATCCCAAGCTCTCGAGCCTTGTTTAATTATTTCCCATTCTTGTTCCGTCATTTTGTTTTAGTTTAGCTTCGATTACACGTTTTAATAACTCTTCGTTAAATGTTGATCTAACTTGATTCTCAACATTTTTGTTTAGCCAAAAACGTTTGATGGCTTCATTATTAAAGTTTAAAGGAAAAATATGATTACACATAGGATGAAAGTTAAGTCGGTTAATATTCGTTTAGCTAGTGGTGATAATTCGTCATTTAGTTCGTTTTCCATGATTTCTATTTTTTAATTTTTGGTTTTTCTTCGAGTAACATTTGTACAAATACTTTGAATGTGCTTCCGTTGGCTTTGGCAATGTCAGACCAATAGGCAATGGTTTCGGGGGTTAAGTGGATTAATTTTGCTTTCTTCATATTATGTCTAAGATTATGTATTTTGAATTTTTGTAAGGTTTCAATCGGTTGCTATTTGTAACCGTTGTAACAAATTCTCCATCTTTCGTAAATACTACTTTGATAACTGAATGATTTTCGTAGTTATATTTGCTCATTGGTTAGCTTGTATTATTCTGTAACGTAATAAATTGATTGCTTTTTTATAACCCCTTTCTTGTGAGTTAATTAGGTCATAAGTTGGCGCATCTGTAAAATGAATTGATATTTCTTTTCCGTAATGGTTAGTGCTTGCTTTCCATTGTCCATAACCTGTTTGTTTAAAATTTACTGTTTTCATGATTTCTAGTTTTTACTTGTTGTTTATTATACCATTGCCATATAAGCTGTACCTTCATATTTCGCTCTCAAAGCATTTGTTACTTTATCTTCTGCAAATATTTTGCTATTGTTAACATATACATCACCCATTAATAAAGGCAATAATGACTCAGCTCTTTTTTCACTTTTCGGGTTATTTATTTCCATTACTGATAATATTTTCAACATAAATTCTTTTAAAGAAATTCCGTTAAAATTTTCTTCAGTTGTTAGTTTATTGTAGTTAGAAATGATTTCTTCTCTTTTGCTACCTAACCATGCTTTGATTTCAAATTTTGCTTTCATAATTTCTATTTTTTTACTTGTTGTTTTCTGAGTGTAAAGATATATTCTTTTTCTCTATATACCAAATATATTTTTAAAATATACGCAAATATCATATAACTCATTGAAAATCAACACAATAAAATTAATAGGCAAATAAAAAAAGGATACCTTTTGAGTATCCTTAATCACAAGTAAAAGTAAAAAAAGTAGTATATGAAAAACTTGCGTTACAAATATAACATTATCTAAGCAAAGCACCAAGCCCCACGGCCGAAATTATTCCGATTGATATGTTTTTTCTTTTAATTTTTTTGTTAAGTTTAATTATTTGAAGGCTATCAGCATACAACATGTCGTTTTGTTTGTTAATCAAATCACGTTGGATGCGATACAAATCTTGTTGCTCATTAATCAATGACATCTGACTGTTAATTATGCTATCGTTTAGGCTCAAATATTCATTGCAATTATTAACCAACATTGTTATGTATGTCTTGCATGTGTCAGGAGATGCTATATAGATGCTATCCGTTCTTTGTTTGTAAACAATTTTAACACGTTGCTTTAATTTAATTAAGCTATCAACTTTTAAGCTATCCTTGTTGATTTCTATTAGCTTAGTTACTATCAGCGTGTCGGTTATTCTTTCAGTTCTTACAACTTCATCTTTACTACACGTTTGAAATAATAGAATAAACGTAATGATAATAAACAAACCGATTGATAAATATTTATTTAGGCTCATTACTTTTTAGTTTTTGATATGTAGTCATTCCAAATAGCGCAGAAATAAATGTATAGTCAATGATTAACACTTCACCTAACTGCGTTAAATCTCCTAAATTAAGCCATTTAAGATGCGCTAAAACAACAAGTGATGCAATGACAAACGCAGTTAATTTGCGTGCGCTGTAGCCGTTATTTGTATTATCTAAGGATGCTAATAGTTTCTTTATCATTTCGCAATAGTTATAAATATTCTTTCACCTCTGCTTTTAGCCGTTTGGATTTTAGAGTAAAGTAAGTTAGTCGCCGCCGTGCTTTCAGTTACCATGTTATTAGCTCTCTTTCGGCCCGGAAGCAAACAGCCCAAACTGTCTTTTTCGGAATTGCCGACATGTATGCGAATGCCGGTATAACCGGGGGTATCTAATAAAATAGGCATCATTTTTTTAAACCTTGCACTCATAGTCCAGTCTATCTCATAACGTCCGTATGGTATGCATGTTTTGCCAAATACTTTTCTAGCTGTAATTTCTTGAATGGTCATTGTGCTTGTTAGCCCTCTATCCTTATCTTCTAATATGAAACATTCAAACTGCCCGTCAATGCTGAGTTTCCCAATGGTTGACTCTTCCGTAAATGTTTCTCGTTTCAAATATAATTCCATTTTTTTAAATAAATAGTTGTGTCGTCTTTCAGTCATTAAAACATTTCTTCAATATCATTCTTTGGTTTAACAGCATCTGGTTGCCTTATCTCAATTGCTAAATTATCACGTTTAGTTTCGTTACAACAATTAGTTTTAATCTCATTGATTTGATACTGCAAATGCTCAATCTCATAGTGTTTCTCGGTATTTAGCTCTCGAATATCAGATTTAATAGCGTAGTACATAGTACATAAACCACATAAGAAAGTTCCTAATTTTATTGCATTTTCAGTATTTAACATAGTTATGGCATTGGTGGTGTTATTACTTCAAAATTTATTGGCTCTCCTAAAATAGGTTGTAAAGTTTCATCAAAAATAATATAATAAAAAATTGGATTATTCAAATCAGCTATTTGATATTCTGTCCAATTTTGAGTAATATCATGAGGATTTACAGGAATGCCATAATAAGTATCACATGATTCCCTTGCATTAATAGCATCTTGTTCTGTTGTATATTTATATCCGTTAATAAATGCCATAATAACTATTTATGTTATTGTTAATATTATTTCTGTTTAAAGAGTTATCAATAGGAAAAGCTATAATTTCGTAGAAATTTGTGTTTGAATACCTTAAAATATTATTTTGTTTAGATATTGTAAACCCAACAGCTGTCGCTGGTATTAAACCAAATTGCGTACATGTATTTTCAAGCACATTATTTCTATAACCAGTTGCCAAAAAATTAGGTTTGACTAATAATGAATATATATATTTATCCCCATAAGCATAACTACCAGAATTATCATATTGCCCAAAATTAGTATAAAACGGATAAGATGCACCTTTATTAAAATTATTAATATAATGAAATGAACCTAAATCTGCACCACTTGTATGTATAGGAGCTATATCAGGCTTATAGCCATCTCCAGTTGCGGCACCTACAATTTGCATGGCATAGTATAAATTAAAAATTCCGCTACTATATGACAATACATTTGATAGCGTATCATTTGTTCCATCAAATTTTAAAGCTGGCTTTGAATTTAAAGTATTTAAAACACCTGTATTTACTATTAATGGTTGATTTGCGGCTGTGGTTTGAGTCGCATTTATATTATTCCCGCTTTGATCATACCAAGTTGTTACAAACCCATTTGCAGACCCAACAAATGACAATAAACTAGCCGTATCTAAAGTATTATTTACAAAGCCTATATTTGTTTCTGTATTATCACTTGAACGTCTTACCCTAATACAATTACCACTATATGATGAAGATAATTTTCTAAATGAATAAGCAACACTAGAACCTGTATATACATCTAAAAATAAAGAAATAGATGTTTGACTTATTGGCTTACTTGTATTAGTAATTGATATGCCTCTAGCTATTCGCATAATTAATATAATATAATAGAACCACTTGTTAACGTAACCGCACTTATTCGAGTGCCATAAGGTGCAACATGTAATTCCCCAGCTTTTAATGTAACCGCTGATATTCCCAACGTTGTCAATAAGTTTGAAGTCGCACTTGTTTGGTTATCAGTACCCGTTAACGTGCCAATTACTGTATCTTCACGAACGTAAAATTGTGAGAAATTTAAACTTGTTTGCGCTCCTGTTCCTGTAACTGTTTTTGACCCTGCAAAGCCACCCATACGATTAACCATTGCGTCATTTATTTCTTGTAACATAATTGTAATGTTTTAAATTAAAGTAATATTTTTTCTTTTTAGTTATATAATTATAATACCTTTTTCATTGGCTACACATTGATTAACGTATGTATTATCCGTTCCCCATTGTGAGAATTCTTCATGAGTTAATGTGTAATTCCAATTATAACAAATAACACCATCATCAGTGATTAGCTCATTATATGTTGTACATGTTTGGTCATCTGTTTTGAAGTTCAAAACTTTTACTTTTAGCTCAGTAGCTATCCCACTAAGTGGAAAATTTATTGGTTTTATTTTTGACATATTAAATTAAATTAAATTAACCCATGCTCCATTCTCATAAGCACGAAATTTGTTAGTAGTTGTGTTGTAATAAATTTGACCGTTTTGCAAGTTAGTTGTTGGCTCAGTTGCTAATCTACCAACGGTTAAAACATCTTGTATTCTAACTGTTCCGTTAATATCTAAACGGTAACCAGCATCTGTATATGTGCCACCGTTTTGAATAATAACATTACCGTTTTCAGACACTCTAAATTTATTTGTATTTGCTATTCTAAAATTTAAGGTACCTGTAGTTTGAGCGTTAAATATACAATTTGCACTATCGCCTAAAAAAGAATAATTGGTTACAGTTCTTGAAGCATTTTGATTGAACCAAATACCAGGATAATTACCATTTACTGTATCTGTATTTAAACCAATAAATGCAGATTTAGAACTTCCGTAAGTATATACACCTTCTCCCACATCAACACGTTCTGAAAATGTTTTAAGTCCTGTTATAGTTTCTGTTGCTGTTTTACTTACAAAGAAACTTTTCAAGTTAGCCCATGTTAATCGTTTCCATAATGAAGCTGTGCTATCTTTGATAAATAAACTATCAGCATCTATTGGTGTTGTATAGCTTACATCAGCAGTGTCGTGGAGCTCCATGACCTCCCAACCATTCATAATCTTAGTGTAAATTTTTCCATGAACAGCGTGAGCGTATTCAACATAACCAATAACTACTATGTGTCCTGTTAATCCTGTTGGCTTTACGTTAGTTATTCTGCCAGCTACAGTTGGCGATAAATAAAGAACGTCACCATCTGTCCAAGTTTCACCTTGTAAACTTCCTGTTGTATTTACTTCAGTTATTTGCCCTAATATAACAACCTTACCTTCTTGATTAACGTTTATATTTTCCTTAACTAAACCAATGGTGTCAGCACTATTGTTGTCATTGTTAGCTTGTGCAAAATCAACTGCTAAACGTTGACCTTGTGCTGTAGATACCTTAACAGCTTGATAGTTAGAAGCTAATAAATTAATCCCTGTTTTATTTACAACAGTTGCCGTTACAAGTTGAGTTTCTTGTGCTAATCCTTGAAATACTAAATTTTGCAGTTGAGTAGTTCCGTCACCTATCTTATATTGCCCTGTTTGCTGTAAATAGACTACTTGACCAGCAAGCAAAACAAGTGTAGCGTTGGTAGTAAACCACGCAGAATCTTTATAACCTAATTGAATGTTTACGTTTGCCATATTATGTTAAAGGTTGAATAATTGTTGATGTGTTTGATGTAATGGTATCAATGATGTTTTGTAATACCTCAACTGTATATGTGCCACTTGTTGTAAATGTTTGAATGGTATTGCCGTTTTGGTCCTTAATCAATACCTCAAAATCACCGCATTGTACGTTGTATTGACCGTCAATATAGATGTAATTGTTATCAAAGATATTTCCTGTATTAATAGGTAAACCACATGAATAGTTCCCAATATGAGAACTAATTGAAACTTCAAAGAACCAACCCGATACCATGTCGTCTCTGTCTTCCGTGTAATCAGTTAATGATGTGTTTGGTTGTATCTTAATGCCTATTTCTCCAGTATCCGATATTTGTTCTAAGTAGTTAAGTAAATCATACGCTATCATCTCGCAATCGCTTAAAACGTGCGTTTCGTTGCTTTCGTCTAAGTTTACCTTATCAGAAATATCAATAACAAATTTTCTCTCAATAACATTGTTAGTTATAGATGACGATGTTAGCGAACACCATAACAATGGATATTGTATCGGACTACTTGCACCAACCTCCCACTTATCCCCGAAATAGAAGCTATTTAGGCTTTTGTGTTTTGAAGAAAAGTTTTTTAAAATCTCTATTGTTTGGTTTAATGTCAGCATATACAGTAGGCTTTAAAACCTTTAATTTTTCTATTATTTTCTTTTCGTTTGCTTTGCTCATAAATTAATATGTCCATCCGAAGTCAGTTAATTGGTCGTTATCACTTGGATTTACTTTACGAATAATGTAATCATCATTTATAAATATTCCAGTTGATAAGTTAGTTAACGAACGATTCATCCCTTCGCTATTATAAGTGTTATATAGTGGGAAAGTTGATGAATATTTTATAAGATATTTAGTTAATAATTCAGCATATCTCTCACCAATTGACCGCCATTCATCCTTAACTACTTTCATTTCGCTTTCGCTGATAGGCTGTGAATTTTCCGATGACTTAACCATAACACCTTTGTTGGTGTATCTATACTTTAATATGGTTGTGGCCTCCATTAAAATATACCAATGAAGCATTTTTTGGATATACTTTTTAATCAAATTAGTTTCATCGACGGATAAAGTATTTGCAGTTATTTTACCCTGTAAATCTTCGAATAAAGGAGTTCCCAAAACTTGCTGTAAATACAAATCTTGTATCATAATGATAGACGGTTGCAATAGCTCCCAATCCGTGTTATCATTTATTAAAGATTTATCCTTTAAATATTGTTGTGATATAAATAATGCATCCATCTTATTTGTCTATTCTAATTGTTTTAGCTTTCCATATATGTCGGCAGTATGGTGTTGTTTCTCCAGTGTTTGCGTTGGTCCACCAACCACCCCTGTAATCAAATACATTCATCCCAAACTCATTTTCCATCTTCTCTAAACTTTCAAATGTCCAATGTTTACCGCTATCACTTTTTGCCATTAATTTTTGACAGTATTTACGTGAGTTCCCTTTCAATGGTGGTACTGGCTCTCTTAACGCATACTTATAAACAGTTTTTATTTCAGTCGTTTTAATTGGCTCACTTTTTTTTTCAATCCCTTTATCAGTAATATCATAAGCCTTTGCGTTACGCTCAATTAATCCCTTTTCTTTTAGTCTAAAAATTGATTGCTTAATCTTGTTAATATCAACTTTCAATAGTCTCGAAAGCTCTTCTTGTGTTAGCGTTGGATTGCCTTTAATTGCGCTTAGAACTGCGCTATCTAACTCAGTGACACTAATACTTAACGCATCTTCAAAGTACATTTTATGAGCCTTTAATTCATATTTCAAAGCATCCTTTAATGAATGTATGTGTACTTCTTCTTCAAACAAAACTTCGTGCGCTTCATTGTCAGGTGTCGCTAATTCCATGAAACGAGCTAAAATAGCATCTTCATTTTGTTTAGACATTTTAACAATAGTTTCATCTATTGCATCATTTTCGTTTAAGAAAGTTAACGCATCTTCATTACTCAAACCAAACCCATTAACCATTAATGCAATGGCTGATTGCTTGTTAATCGTGCCTTTGTCGTATTTGTTAACTATTCTCATTAACCCTTGAAACTGTCTACCTGTCAAATTAGTCAATGTACTGTTAACACTAGCTTGTATTTGTTCCGTTTCGCTAACTTCATTCAATGGCTCAAAGCCTTTGATAGCACGTCTTTCATCTTGCGTCAAATCTTGATCCGCTGAGAAATCGTAACCTATTGGCTCTAATTGGTCGAAATCAAATTCAATGTATACACCTGTCATCAAATAGCATGCATCTGAAATAAAACTTAACAATGGCTCCTGTCTTGGTTTACTGTATGTGTTAAGGAATAACTCGTAGCTTTCTTTTACAGATACCCTATTACCTAATGCGCTTCCTTCCGTTTTAACTCCAAATATTTCGGGGTTTGTAACGTTATGAGATACTAATATTTTTTGTTGTAAACGTTTTGAAGTAAACTCAAACTTTTTATCTAATTCATCTATGCTAATAGGTTGTATAGCGGCGGCCTGTCCGTTCTTATCAGCGAAGTTTAACACTACACTACCAGCGTTTTCAACCCCTGTATATGTTTGCTCGAATCTTTCTTTGATAGCTCTTTTTACTTCGGGTGGTTGTTCACCATTAAAGAACGTAACCATCATTGATGATGAGAAACCACGTCTAATAAAAGACTCATTAAATGTAGTTATATCAATGTCCGATTTAATTTCGCTTAAACAGCCATTATAAGGCACTTTCGTGTAAACTGCGTCTAATCTACTCTTTGCGGGTTGATAGTATCTGAAAGGTGTAAAGAATGTACCTACGCTACCCTTTTTGTAGATAGTGAATATTTTAAACTCAGGACTGTGTTTTGTCCAGTCCTCACTAAAATATAATTTAGTTTTACATTCGCTTAATCGGCAGTTAGCATATTGCAAGTGATAGTATTCAACAGGTTTTCCGTTAATATCGGTAATTACTTGCAAATAAAACGCATTGAATAATTCACAATCTAAGGACATTTTCTGACCCATCTTATACCAACTTTCAAACCTATTAGCCTTACTCAAAAATTGGTCAGCGATTTCGTTTTGTTCTTCGTTAACTGCCTTCAAACCACGTCCCCATAAATAGCGTGCCTTTGCATTAACTATCGCACCATGCTCTGCGTGTTCTTCAAAGTAACGTATTAACTCTTGAGGGAAATCGTTTTTCTTTCCGTATTTGATGTAATCGTGTTGCCAGTCTTTTTTTAGCTCAGGTCTTTTTTCTTCGCCAAATTGAACGAAAGCTAAATTACTATTAAGCACTTCTATTGATGTGTTATTCTTAGCCATTAAATTCTGTATAAGTTTGTTGTTCGCTTGTAAACTCCGCCAAATTAGTTGATGTACCTTTTACTTCTACTTTTCCATTCTCAACCAATGCGCCACTATTAGCAACCACTAAATTAGTCGTGGATGTTTGTTCGTATATGTTATATTTCCAGTCACCGATAGTTAATGATACTTTACCGATCAATAAATTTTCAGTTGCATTTTCTTCAATTAAAAACTCATTATATCTCAGCTTGTTTTTTGAGACATCTGCACAAATAAATGTCTTTACTTGTTTGGTGCTATCATTTGTAAACTCAAATAAATACTTAGCATTCGTTAACGTTGTGCGTTCGCTTAACGTCAGGATACAAGTGTTTACACTATTTTTGTTAATCAATATCATTACCTATTAAGTATTATTTTATAAAATAAATGATAAATAAAAAAGACTAGCCATAAGACTAGTCCATTTTAAACAAATCAATAATAACCGATTAATCAATAGTTAAGCCAGTGATTACAGCAGATGCAACTGAAGCCACACGAGTAAACCCACGTCCTTTAAATTGAATCTTGTTACCCATAAAATCACCTAATGCAACACCTGATTCTAAACCGTCTGAAACCAAGTCCATTCCATAATCTTCGCCTAAATACCAAAAAGTACCGTCTGTCATTTCAGCGATTAAAACTACTGTGTTCTTGATTAATAAATCAAGTTCAGTTTGAGTAGCTTGGTCTAATCCTAATAGCTCTAAATTAGCTTCTAAATCATAAGCAACTGTTCCTGTTTTAACGTCACTTGCACCTGTTTGTTTCCAAGATGCAACCTCACTTTTTTGTTTGTAACGGAACCAGTCAGTCCCAACAGCCGCTGTAATAGTTGTAATTACTCCCGATGTTCTAGTTAATGATGTTACGTTTGCAAATTCCGTAATTAAAAAGGACTTAACACCCGCTGAGGTCTTACAAACCTTGGGAGTGTGTCCCTGTGTCAATGCACATGCCATAATAATAATTTTTTTTAAGGTTTATAAAAAAGGGGGGCTTTCAACTCCCCCTTGTGTTTAGTTATTAAGAACCGCAATATAATACATTAAACGCTTGGTTAGCTACATAAGCCGCAATAGTTCCAACGTGTTTAACAAATAATAAATCTTGGTTTAACGCTACTTTGTTAACCTCGAATTTGTTAACATCAGAAGTTAAATCAGTAACCCAGAATAAATGTTCTTTTGGAGCAGCGATAATAACATTCTCAGGTACAGGAACAAATTTAATCTCAATTCCATTGTAGAAATATTTCTCACCTACAACGCTAAACAAATCACGATAAGTTGCACTAACATTATAAATGTTGATTAACTGCATGTGAGATTTAGGAGCGTAGATATAAGGTGTTAATCCGCTAGCTAATACAGTTGCTGGAATAGCACTATACACACGGGCATACTCTTGGGCAATATTGGTACTTGAGATGGCTATGCCGTCAACCTTAATACGAGTACCAACACCAGCAGTTGAAGTTGAGTTCCAAGCGTTGTACATCATTGATGCAACTACACCATTAAACTGTCCAGCTGTTAAAGCCGCCGCAACTGTTTTTTCATCTGCACCAATTTGGTTGTTAGCAGTACCAGCTGTTAAAGCTGCGATAGCTGTTTTTTGTGCAGATGTAATACCACTCCAAAATTGAAACTCAGCATCATAAGCAATTTTCTTAGAGTACATACCACCGATTACAACTTGTTCAAACTCATTCGATAATGTTTCCCAAGCTCCTGGTTTCATATCACGTTTAAATCTTGAAGGACGTAAAGTGTTTGGATCAAAAGTTTGGTAGTATAAATATTTAGTTGGTGTAATTGATACATCAAATAAATCTAATGAACCTGCAGAAGTTGGCGCACCGCTTGTGTATGCTTGCATTGATGCAGTTGTAGCACCCTCTGTAAAGATAACTTCGTTCTTTACTTCCTCTTCGAAAGTTACATAACCTTCGCCTAATGTTTTGTTTTCGAATAAGACCTCCTCAATAACGGGACTGGCAGATACACCTCTTATATCGATTACGCTGTAATTAATTGCCATAATTTTTAGTTTTTAGTTTTTGTTGTTTTTATTTTTTTTTCTGTTTGTTTTTTTTCTTGTTGCTCTGTTGCTTCCTCTGAAATATCAAAGTCTTCTAATTTTAATCGACCCTTTGATAACAAATGAATAGCAACGTCATCGGATAAATCTTCGTTAGTAATGCGTCCACCATTGAACACATACTCGAATCCTTCTTTAAATTTATACTTTGCCATATTTAGCCAACTTGTGTTTTTGATATGGACTTAAAGAACTGAAATCTACTTTCGCCTCGATAGGCTCAGTAACTGGAGTTTCAACTATTTTATTAATAGCTGATAAAGTCAATTTAACTGTTTCAGTTTGTTTTTCAAAACTAGCTTTCAATGATGCTAACTCCTTAGCCATTTCTGACATTTCAGTTTTCAATTTATCAACCTCACCCATTTGTTCAGGCTTTTCAGCTTCGATTTCTTCTACTTCCTCTTTAGCTTCGATTTCAGTGATAACACCGTCCATAACAGTTACTACCGTTCCGTCCTCTGCTGTATGTTCGCCATTGGGCGCCGCTACCAATCCTTCGGGCGTCACTAAATAGATTTTAGCACCAACAACAAATTCACCTTCTACAGATACCACGTTACCGTCTACCAATTTAATTTCAGCCATTTTTATTGGCTCTTCTTGTGCTACTGCTACTGGCTCTGCACCAAATTGCATGAAAGCACTTTTTAATTTAGCCTTTAAATCTGAAGGCAAAATATTATTGATTGTTTCGTTTAAGTTCATCTTGTTTTTTTTATTAAGTATTTATTTTTATTTGAGTGATAACTTTTTAATCTAATAAATTCATCAATGCTTTTATTTCAGCGTCATTCAAAGGTTCAACTGGTTTTAACTTGAATAGGGCCTCCAAACTAAACCCATTAAATTCGCCTTGTTTAACTTTATTCCAAACGTCATTGTTGTTTATTTTCATTGTCATAAACCAAGTGCCAAATGGCAAATCTTCAAATCCTTTCACCGATTGAACTCTATTCTCATCGGTTATAAATGATTCGAATATAAACACGTCTTCCACGTTGCTATCTGTCTCATGCGTAGCCTTTACATTAAGGTTTCTATTTTCCTTAGCAAACTTTTGAGATGCTTCATAGATTGTTTCTTTCGTAGCACCTACATAAAAAGGTTTTCCGTTTTCTTCACGATAAACCAATTTGTCAGGTATCATAACGGCCCCACAAACTATTCTCTTTTCTTCGTTTTGTATAGCAAATAATGCTTTATGACTTTCAAACTTTAAAAAGTTGCTTTCGTAAGCTGGTGAGTTTACTAAGGCTACATCTTGTAGTCCATATTGCTCGTTGCCGTTTTCGTCTAGTTCTAAAAGATATACAGGATATTTCATAATTTAAAATGTTGATTGTTTTTCTAATACATTAACTCTATTTGTTTTTGCTGATATTTCATCTACTCCTACAGTTGCATTTACTTGTATAGCTGGCATTGAAGAACCGTTGCTTATTTTATTTCCTTGTTCGTCAAACTTACTACCTTCAATGTTAGCGTTTGGATTACTTACTGTTGGCGGAGCGGGTATTGGTTGCGAAGCGGGAGCAGTACCACCCCCCATATCACCGCCCCCACTAGATGAAAACTTTGATGCCGCTATCTTAGCAATGTTAGCCGCCGAAGTAACACCAGCCAATGCCGCCTGTATAAATGGATAAGCTGGAAATACTGTTGTAATAGGTGACGCTGTAGCCGTTGCATAAGCCCCTTGTACAGCTTGAAATCCACTAACAACAGCTGTTGATAATTGCAAAGCTTTATTAACCTCGAAAGCTTTACGTGCCATTTCCTCTTCTTCTTTACTACCTTTCTTTAAGTTTTTAGATTTAAAAAGAAAGTACATGTCAGATAATTGTTGACCAGCTTGCAATCCTTGTAAAGCTATGTTATATTTTTCCTTTTCTAACTCAGCATAACCCGCTCTTTCTTTTTCTGCATATTCATCTCTAATTCTTTTCTTTTCTTGATAAATAAGATTTTCAGCTTGTATCTGAGCTTCAATTTTTGCATCTTCTTGTTGTTGTGCTAATAACGCTTCATCTGCTAATCTTTTTTGTTCATCTTGAAATCTTTTAGTTATATCTTTATTAAAGTCATCATTAAATTTCTTTTCTTCATCAGCTTGTTTTTTCTTTTCAGCTAATATTTTTTCTCTATTAGCTTTCGCTTTCTCATCAGCCTCTTTCTGTTTAGCTTCTTTTTCTTTAGCATCATTAGCTTCTATTATTTTGATTTCAGCCTTAGCGTCCTTAATGGCTTTCGCACTTTCTTTGATTAACTTTCTTTCCTCTTCAGTAATGGCTCGTGTTTTGGCCATTTGTTCTAACTGTAAAAGATACTGTTTGTTCGTCTCAATGATGGCTTGTTGTTTCTCGATTTCCATTGCAACGGTGTTTTTACCCATTGCCTTGGCTACCTTGATATTTCTATCCATCTCAGCTGTCTGCTCAGATAATGCTTCCTTTGATTTGGTAAACGCATCAATGGCGGCCTTACCCATAGCCTCTTGCTGTCTTTCTAATTCAGATGTCAATCCAATGGCATCGGTTAAGAAATTAAGCATTTGTTCACCAACTTTTAAGATTTCTCCTATAATGTCACCGACAAAACGCAATGCCTTAGCTACTCCATTACTACCTTGAGAAAGCCTATCAAAGTTTTCAATTAAGTATTGAACTAATTGAATAATCAAACCAATACCAACAGCCGCAATAGCTGTTTTCATGGCGGCGAATCCAACCTTAACTTTATCAAAGTCTAAATTCTTTAAACCTTCACCTAACTGTGAAAAACCAGCTGAAGCCCTTTCGATTCCGCTACCTTGTAACGATTTGGTGCTATCTTTTAAATCATCAACTTTGTCCTTTAATTCAGAAACTCTTTGCGAAGCTTTTTGATATTCCTTAGAACCAACACCAAACTTTTCGGACGCTTTTATTTGTTCGTCCGTTGCATCTTTAATGGCTTTCTTTAAATCCTTTATTGAATTAATTGACTGCTCAACTCCTTCAACTTCTATTTTAAAACCAATATCCTTATCTGTTGCCATTTAGTATTTTATTTAATTCAACATCGTTTATCTCTTTAAATTTTAAAAGCAGTTCAAACAAGGCAAACCCCTCTTTGATGCTATTATCAAAGTCTTTCAAATCAAAAGGCTTCAACATTTTATCTTCAATTTCCATTTCTAATTATGTAGTCTTCTATGATTTGTTTTTGAATTAATAGTTCATTTGCCACCTCACTATTTGCCACCTCATTAGCAACCGTTATTTTGTCAAGGTGTGCGCTAACTACATAAGTAATGTCACCTCTGTTTTCCGTGTATGTCGTGATTTCTATCATATTATGCGATTGATGAAATTACCATTTGTGAATAATCAAATGAACATGCGTTAGATGAAGAACCTGACGTTCTACATGCTTGCATGGTTAACAAAGTAGTATTACTTGGTAAGTTAGTCGTAATCGTTCCGCTTGTTTGATAAAATGCGTTTTGCATTGATGTAACACGATATTGAACTTCTAAGCTATTAGGCTCGTTGTATAATTCAAATATAAAAAAGTCAGTTGCAGGTGAAGCATTACGATTAGCAGGAAAGTTAGCACCTAAATCTATTTTTGTACATGTACCTGACCCATCGTTATGAAATATCTGTAAATTAGTATCTAATGCATCCGAGCCTATTCCTATACAATTTAACAACGTATCTACTAAGATAGTAGAGCTTATTGCAATGGCCCCCGTTGTTGCTGTCATTCCATAGAATTGACGCGCGCCTGTATTTAATGTCGAATCTGAATAACTGAATCCAAAACTAAATCTGAAACCAGTACCAACAAAATGCATCGCTGTAGTTGAGCGATAAGAACAAATGCCATTCGTTGCAGGTGTTGATACTTGCACCCTTGTACGTATCATTTTAGATAACTCACTACCTGTTGCCACACTTACCGCTGTAGTTGTACCAACAGCAGAGCCTACTGCAATATTTTCTAAAAATAAAGTTGTTGAGTTATTCTGAGCTACAAAGCCCCTTCTAACTTCCGTACCCTTAGTCATAAAATAATTAGAGCCAGCTAACTTAACGTCTATATAACTATCTACAGCCTGAGTCGATGGATATTTAGTATTATTGATAGTTGTAAAATCGGTAGCCTTATTTGCCAACACCTCATAAGATGCCACATCATAAATTACTTCCTCGATACCGCCAGCCGTACGCATGTATATTTTGTCCGTAGCCGTATCCATATAGAACTCCCCGACATATAAATCAGTTGCTAACCAAGTCCCCGAAGTATGGTCATTATTTGTGGGGATAGTTGGTACACCTGTCCCCTTTTTTATTACGATTCTTTTATATTCAGTTGCCATCGATTAATATTGAATTTTGTAAATTTGAATTAACACCACCGCTTAACACATTAACATCCGCATCAACATCCAAACCACCACTTAAAATCGTATATGTTGGATAGTAAACACCATTAATGTAGCTAACATTCGATTCTGTTACTACTATATTATTAGTATTAATTACCGTCACATTTGATACGTTTTCACCGATAGTTACATTTGAAGCGTTTACAAGGACGTTCGATGCGCTTTCAGGGATAAATATACCCTCACCTATTGCGATGCTGTTATAGCCTAAATTAATGCTATTCTCAGCTAAATTTAAAGACGTTGTATTGACAGGCTGTTGTATATTTTCCCCTGTTGGTATAGATGGGTTACTGTATAGAAATTCCGAAGTAGGTACAAACAAATCAGTGTTTAAAATCTTTATTAATTCAACCTTTGTAGACTGCACCTCATAAGGATTGTAATCAATAATCTTGTTAACTATGTAATAAGCATTATCAATGAAGTATTTCTTTCTAAAGCTAAATAGTTTTATATCTAAAGGCGACAACCAAAGATAGGCTGTCATCACTTTTGAATTCTTACTTGTTACGTTCTGAATGAAGTTTTTATGGTAACGATTGTAAAGGTTATTGTTAGTAAATTTAGAATTTACAAACGTATAATAAGTCTCTTTTAATATTCCGAAATTAAGGTCATACGTTGGATCTTGTGGGTCATCTACGTGGCCACAGTAACCATAATTAGTCATTAATTGGTCACTTAATCCTGTTTGCTTAAATGTCCATGTTGCTGTTGTTGATTTAACACCACCAGCGTACAACAAACGAATGTTAGGCACAATATTAGAACCTGTTTCGTCTTTATTAATCCTTGGGACAGCTATTCCAAGACCATAATTAGCCACATTTGGAGTTGGTGAGAAAATCAACTCATTTACTTTGTCCTCTTTTTTAAAATCATTATCAATGTCTATTTTTTGCGTTCCAAAATTCTCAACATGTTTATTTAAGTATTTTTGATTATAGAAATCTTTATCTTCTTTATATTGGTAAATGTATCGTTTACCGTCTACCATAGAAATCGGATTAATCTCGATTTGTTTATCTAAATCTATCTTGTTGGCCCAGTCAATCGTGCCATTATTAAAATAATCGTTATAGCTTTCAATGATTATATTTTTCGGATTATTCTTATCAAAGTCAAGGTATAAGTTGAACGCTTGCATAACTGACTTGACAAAGTCACGCTGTTTTATCTGTTTAGGAATAGCCACATTAACAGTCATCGTATTACCTTCGATAACCTCTTTTCTTGTTGGTAAACCATAGAATGAAGAACCCAACGCTCCGCTGTCTAATTCCATTAATATAGTACCCGCTGGATCGTCATCAACTCCGATTTGAACATTCGATGAGTCATAATATCTCACACCATGCAATGCAGGAAACAAAGCATTGTAAACTTGTCTATTCCAATAAGCATTAACTCTAAATCTATCGCCAGCACTAAATAACTGTTCACCTGTCGCAACTTCTAATGTATCAACATAATCAGTATTGACATTTGCTTGAAATGCTCCTAATGCTGCATTTTTAAAGAAATGGTTTGTATTAACCAAATCAAACCAAGTAGAACCTCCATTACTTGACTTTTGTATGGTGTTATAAGTAGATAATAAATTAAACGTCGCATAAGCAACAGATGGATTTGTATGTGTTACTCTAAGCTTATATTTTAATGAAGATACTAAATTATAATAACCACTATTACCAAGTGTCACATAAGTTCCGTTAATCTGACCTCCATTATCAAAGAATGGTGCGTTTGTTTCATCTGTAAAATTAACAGTTTGAGTTGTATTCCTTGCAATAGTCGAATCTGACAACAAACCGCCATACCATTGCAACAAATCTAATTGCGCTTGAGTTAATTCTAACTTATTGATATTCGGCTCAACAATTAGCTTTTTAAATTCATCACTATTTAAGAATTCAGATGTCCAAGTGTAGCCATATTCGCTAAATATTTTCTCTAAATATTCACGAACAAATAATTGCGGAAAGAACTCCTTAACACTGAAAACTGTATCACTATTTGTACCTAAACCACGCTGAACAAATCCATAATAATATCCTTTACCCATCCCCACGTTGGTAGTCACTCCACTAACTTTGCAAAGGTTTGACCAGCTATCAATCTGATTCGCTCGGCTATATGTGTGGTCGTATTCGCTGAAATCTAATTCCTCTAAATACTTATCGCCAATATCAACAAACAAATTTCCCTCATTTCCGATAATCGAACATTCATAAACGATGTTGTTATCAGGTGACTTAGATACTTTCAATAATTGTAAAGCACCGACTAATACTTGAGTCTCATCTACGAAATACTTTGCTTCAATCTTCTTGTTAGGGTCAAACGTTTGTAAATCAATATTTACTTCGAATATATTCTCGAATAACTTGTTTAGTTTGCTATTTCCGTAAAGAGTGATAGTCTTAGTAAACGATGCGTTACGTTTGTCAGGCTCTCTCAAATCAGCTTGGACAAAGTTTGTCGAAATCGGTATGTTATTTACAATAGCATAATTTTCATTTCCTATCTGTAATCGTGTATTTATCATAGCCCTCTTTGTCTTGTTTCTTGAGTGTTATATTCTATGTTAACTGTATAGTTAAACAACTTATCTGAATTATGCTTTTTAAATTCATACGTTGTATCAGTAATAGTTACTGGTATATAGTTTGTTCCGTCATGTTGCCATACGATAGGGCTGTCAAATAGCTCTTGCAATGCTTCGTTTTGGCTTTCACTTATCCAGTCACTTATCAATGTATTTGTATACGTAGTAACGTTAGAAACCTCATGTACTTCACGTTCGTAACGATTTGACACCATTATCCCACTTACAACATTACCCTTTCCTAAACGCACATTAGACGTTTTCTTAGACATCTTTTTTGATGAAGCTAAACTGAATTGTTTGTATAATATTCTTCCGCTTCGTGACAAATAGTATAAACGTGTTACATCGTACTTTGAGCAAATGTCAGTTACTGTATAAGTGTAATTAAACAAAGGCACATCAAATCCTGTATAATTATTAAATGACCATGTTATTACATCACCAACAACCAACGTATGACCTAAATCTAACATAGTTTGATAACCTAAATTCAAAGCATATATTTTATTCTCATTATATGATGCCATTGTGATAGTGTCATAAAGACTACCATTAATAGAAACATCTACATAATAAGTCCCTAAACCAGTTGGTGTTTTCGGAAACCAATGCACCCAAATATCAGTCAATGGAGTCACTATGCTATCAGCAGGGTTAAGTTGTTTAGGTAGCCCTAAAACATTGGTATTACAAAAAGTATTTGGTAAATAATCTTCGAAATCAGCTTCATTCAAACAACCGTCAAACGCTACATAAGTAAATGATGAAGGGGTTTTCAAACTACCCGAGTAATACTCGGTAACTGTTAATGTAATTGATACCGCCTTGTTTGTAGCTTCTACAATGGTTACATCATTCGGGTTAAAATAATGTTCAATGAAGTTCTTTGCTTTCTCCTTAGCGTTGTAAACAAACCTTCCATTCGGGTCAGGTAGAACCTTTTCAGTTAACGTAATAGAATTACAAGTGAAATCTATTTTGTAATAGAAATCACTTATTGCAGTTTGATTAGATGACCCGATAAACCATTGGTCATTGTAGGCTGGTGTTTTACTTAGGGGATATTGCGTTATTGTTAGTGCCATTATCTTTTTATCTCAATTAATATTTCTGTTTGCGTTGCTTCAATCAAATCTTTTTCAAGTTGTTCTAAACGTCCGTCATTAATTACTTCGCTGAAAAAGTGGTTGCCTTTGTATCCGTCACGATGGATTTTTCTTGCAATAATATAACTAAACTGTTTAACTGCTTTTTCAAATTTCAAAGGTTTTAAAGGTTTACTTGGCCTACTTGTTTTTTTGTTCTTAGCTTGTTGCTCCAAACGATATTCCATGTTTCCTTTTTCAAACTTTCTGAATATATCGTTTCGTCTTTTTAACCATTCGGCTATTCCCTTTTTAACTGAGCCATTACCGCCCTTTGTTGTTGGCCCACGTCCTTTGTCAAGCGCCTTTCCATACAACGGCATTGATAAGATATACTGAGTTAAGTCACCCATATGTTTAATAGGTTCAGATTTTATCTTACCCGACAAACGTGGATTATAGCCATCACTCATTTTAGATGCTAATGATTTTTGCAAATCAGTTTGTAGCTTAATACCAAACTCAATTAATATTTCATCAACTTTCTTATCTATTGCCATTTAATGCTATTTCAAATTTTCCCTTATCTTTTAAATAACTTATCTTGTTTAGAAACCTAGTTACATTCCACATATACACGTCATCCCACGTTATTCTCTCATTTTGTGCGCATTGGTCGATGTTGTACTCCCACCCCCAATGTTCAAGAAATCCTGAAACTCTTTGTCGGTCTGTATCTCCGTTTGAAACGTCTGAATCGCTTGTAAATGATTCTCCAAATATTCCTGAATATGTTTCTCGCATCTCATGTAGTAGTTTCTGAAAAAAAAAACAGTTCCTAAGACTTCGCCAATCTTTTTAGATAGGAATGCTTCTGATATTTCTTTGTGTTTATCAGGGTTATAAGGCTTATAAATAACAGCTAACAATTCATTAATCGGAGCGTTATTCTTATGCAAAGAATAGAAGTCAACTAATTGATTAACACCTATTTCGTTAAGGTCAGTACATGCCTTGTAAAACTTCAAACCTATCCTTGTTTTATCTCTGAATTTTATTTGATTAGGAATATTATCTAAGAATTTAATTTTGTCGAACGCAGTTAAGGGTAAATTCTCAACCTCTGATTCTTTCTTATCCAAAACAATAGCTAGTTTTTTAATCTTTTTCTCAATTTCAGATATTTCTAACTTATCAACTTCTAATAAGTCGATGTATTGCTTTATGGTTAAATCTTCGAATTTCATCTTTATTAAGTATTAAAATTATTTTTAAATGATATCAATAACATAGCCGTGTGACTGCTTTAAACATTGATAAGCTATACAACATGACATAACCCCATCATCGTGAAACCCTTGCGGTGCGGAGTATTTAATCGACCTACTTTTGTGGCTATATTCATACGTGAATATATCAAACTCTTTCTTAAGCCAGTCAATCTCATTCATACTAAACTTACCGTTTTGAATAGCAACTTGCAAACTCTCGACAGCTTCCTGTTTGCTTTTAGATGTTGTAGTAAATGGTTCTATCTTGTAATAAACGGCTTTAATTTGCTCGAATATTACATCTCCGATACTATTGACCTCCACAAAACAATGTGCGTCAAAACGCTTTAAAACAGCAACTAGACTATCTACTATGTTAGACCATGTGTTATGTCGCCACCTTTCACAAAATACCATTTCTCCAAATTCGTTTAGAATAGTCAAAACAGTATAATCATCGGCACGTCCTAAATCAATGCCAGCAAAGTATCTGTCAGAATGTTTAGGATTGTTATTAATTTTAATATTTGTAAAGACTCCCGAACCACTATCGATAAACTCGGCTAAGTATTCCTGTCTAAACACGTTGTCAGGTAGTGTATGCCTTGCCCCGTCTATTTCATCAGCTTGAGCTAATCCATCGTAGCTAGTCATCTTAAATGACTTATAAGCCGGGTTAACACCGTCTAAATTGAATAGATTGTAAAAATGATTTTTACCCTTTGGAGTGCTAATCAATAGAACTTTCTTACCCTTAACTAATACGGTTGCTCTTAATACTTCAGTCCACGCTCTTTCGTCAATGAATGCAAACTCATCACATACTAAGTAATCAAAAGTAAATCCCCTTAAATTATCGTATCTTTCTGCTGAAAAGAATTGAATAGTGCTATTATTCTTTGTCTTAATGATTAACTCACTTGCATTAGAGCTGATAAGGTCACTATTATCAAACGCTCTAGTCATTTCATCAAAGACTTTCTTCGCTTGTTTATAGATAGGTGAAACCCACGCAATCTGAATGTTGCTATAATTGAAAGCCCAGTAATAGCATTGATTCATTGCTAATAATGATTTTCCGAACTGTCGACCAATATTAAGAACGTAGTACTTATAACTTTCGTTATTAATGCTATTGTGTATCTTGACTTGGTTGTGGTGCGGATTGTATAGCGTTACCGAAATTCGCTTGGATTCCATTTACATTTAATTCTTGTGTTTGTCTATCTGTCCATCCTAGTTTATTCTTAGCGTAGAATATTCCTTTGCCTTCATTCGCTACAATATCAGCCGCAAGTGACTGAAATAAGTCGTCAATCTTTTTTATAGTGTTACTTTTTAACTCATCTGAGCTATATAACCACTCGTAATAAGTTTTCCTAGCTATACTGTCACCAACATTACGAGGCATCCATATATTCAAAAAGAATGCGATTGTGGGAATATGTCTTTCTCTCTGCTCAACTATCTTACCTGACCCAGTCGCCACCTCTTTAGTGTGATTAAGACACACATCAATATATTGATTTGCATAGTTAGGTAACTCTGTTATAAATTCTATTGACTTATGATTTCCCATCGTTCCAAAAGTTTATGTGTTCGTATTCGTCTTGCATTATTTATCTATTTGTTTTAATTTTCTTTGCGCCCACTCGATACCAGCGTCACCGCCCCAAGCTAACCACATCAAACGACCACACCCATCACCAAGTTCTTTTTGTGAGTTTTGTCTGTGCCTTTCAAATGCTGCCATGCGTGCTATCGTGTCTCTCGATAAGGGTCGATTTGATGCAAGGTCGTTGGCTCTTTTTTTTCCAACCATTGTGCCACAGCTTCCCCATCCATTCTCTTCAGCCCATCTCAAAGCTATCTTAGCGTTTTCACTGGCTTGTTTAGGGTAATCGGTATATGATTCAGCTTCGTACTCTACAAAGAAAGACTTACAAACAGCATAACGCTCATTATAGTCACTATGTTTAGACTTCATTTCACTATCTGACATACATCGTTTGATATATTCTTTTTCTCTTTCGTATTGTTTAGGTTTAGGCATTAATTTAAAAATATTATAATATTACTCAGTTGACCTTTCAATAGTTGTATCTCACACCTTTCTTTACAAAGATACAGCATATTACCATAAATTATTAGCTTTGGCATAGAGATAAATTTTATCAAACACATTATTTTTACCGCATGTGAAACATTGCTTTCTGTTTACTTTCGTTCCTGTAATTTCTTCAAACTCATTAATAATGTTCATAGCTGTTTTATTAGATATATCAGGCTTGTTACCATAAGCTACCACACCTAATATGAATTCTTTGTTATTCTTTATATAACTCATAGTGTCTAATAATTTCGTCAATAGCATCTGAAAGTATCTTTGGGTCAGTCATCTCAATATCAGCACCCTTTCTCCAAAAGTTATGATGTTTTAAAACCTGTATCGCTTCTATTATAGTCATTCTAATAAATATTTACGTTGCTAACTATTTTATTGATTAACTTCTTTCTGTTTAATCTTATTGTGTGATAGCTCATGTCTAAGTCCTTTGATAATTCTTTAAGTGTCTTATCATTGGTTGATTCAAATAGAACGTAAACATCCGTCTCTTTAATCGTGCTATCTTTCTCTATGTATTTAATCACCTTATCAAAATCTTCATCAATCTTATGGTTATATTCGCTATGCGTTATGTTGGCTCCGTCAAATTGCCCGAACTTCGATGACATTTCAAATAGAACATTGTCTTTGCCATTCAAGTTGTAGTTACGTGCCTGACTATTTGATTTACCAAACATAACAGTAAATGCAAAAGCCTTTAAGTTATTTATTCGGTCAAACTTTTCGTCAGGCATCTCCAACAAATAGATGAATGTTTCTTGAAATAAATCGTTGTAAATATCCCTATTATTGCAGAGTTTACGAGCATTGTTTGTCAACGCTGTATCTCTGAATAATATCTCGATTTGTTTGTATTTATTCATCTTGTTTTAGTAGTCAGGATAGGACTCGAACCTATAATGTCCAATAACGGCGCTGTCCACAGTCTATCTGGAATCGAACCAGTTCCGCCACCTGACTATTTTATCATTTTACTAAAGTAATATAAAAGTTATAAAAGTCATCAAAATTTTTAGCAATAAAGTAAATACCTAATTATTATTATTTTTAAAATTCATATTATTATGTATTTTTTTATGACATTTAAAACATAATGTTAATCCATTATTTATATCAAACCTTAAATCTTTATTTTTCGAAAAATGAATAATATGATGACTATGTAATATACCACCAACTTTTTTACAATGTTGGCATGTATAATTATCTCTTAAAAATACAGAAATTCTCCATTCTTTATATTTATCAGATTGTCTTTCTTTTTTATTTTCATTTGTAATACCACCTTTCCAATTTGGATTATTAGAAGATTTATTAAATTCTTTTTTATATTTTATAAAACAAATTTTATTACAATATTTTAATATATTTGATTTTGGAGTAAATAAATTATTACAATAATTACATGTTTTATCTTTTTTTTTAATACTATTTCTAAAACAAATAACACATTGTTTAGATTTAATATCTTTTTTATTTCCACAAATACATTTTTTTTTAGGATTATTTAATCCATTTATTTTTTTTAATTCAATATATTTTAATGTATTTATATGTAATATTTTATTTTTACCAATATTATAATTACTAGAACATTTAGAAGTACAAAATTTTCTTTTACTATATGGATTTTTAGATATAAATGAAGTATTACAATAGTTACATATTTGATTTTTAATACCTCCTTTATAATTATTATTCAATATGCCTACTTTATTTTTTTGATTTATATTTTGACATTGTTTTGAACAACAAATTCTTTTATTATAATGTGATGGTTTTACATTAAATTTAGTAAAACATACTTTACAATTTTTTTCCATAATTAAAATACCAATCCAATACAAAGGCTTATCCGACTGCTAAGTGTTAGCAAATGGCAATGTAAAGGATTGGATTTAATTAATGTTTTCATGTCGAATAAGCATTACAAATATACTATTTATTTTGTAATAAAAAATTATATTGTTCCATAAATTCATCAAAATTATGAACTATTGAATAATGACCTCCAGCTTTCATGATATGTTCTTCATATCTTTTTTGTGCTTCCGATTGTTTATCTTTCATTTTAACTTCAATTTTCCATGGAATTACAGTTCCGTTTAAACTTTTTATAATTGCACTTATATCCGCCGAGCCATTCGTTCCCGTACCTTTGATA
>JACCDO010958471.1_pt1 | contig 33555 bp, 27 predicted proteins | sample 7446101 | NCBI WGS metagenome assembly JACCDO01 (sample SAMN15323440, study PRJNA562643) | freshwater metagenome | isolation source: river surface water | place: USA:Blue River Watershed | collected 2017-08-16 | reverse complement strand
TTTTTTATTTTTTGGAACTTGAAATTATGAATTATGAATTTTTCTCTAAATGGGTAAATCAGGTATTTTAGGTAAAATAAGGTAAATTAGGTAAAATAAAATTAAAAGTAAATATTACTGAATTATTATTATTTAATTATAATTATTTTATATATTATTTTAATAAATAATATATTTAAATATTTTCTCTTTATTTAAGAGAATTTTCTCTTTATTTTTTAGAATTTTCTCTCTAGAATATAATTTTTAGTTAATTTATTTTTTAAAAATTATTATTATTAAATTTAATTAAATTTTATTTAATTAAATAATATGTTTTTTATTTTATTCAAACATTTTATTAAATATTTGTCTATTCAAACATAATGTTTTGTTTTTACTATGTTTTATTAAACTTTGTTTTGATTTATATATTTTTAAACATTTTATACATTCAAAATTATCATTATTTTTAATTACATTATCATTATCTTTAATTACATTATCTTTAATTACATTATCTTTAATTACATTATCTTTAATTACATTATCTTTAATTACATTATCATTATTTTTAATAACATTATTTTTAATAACATTATTTTTAACAATATTATTTTTAATAATATTATCATTATATATATATATATCATCGTAACTAATATAATTTATTTTTTTATTAAATTTTGTTATAATATAAATATAGTCAGTATGAGATAAAGATGTATGGTCAAACATAAATACAAATCGGTTACTGGTTGATAAATTTGCCGCTTCTTCAAAAGATATTTCTTTAGAAGGAATATACATAAGAGAACATTTATTATTTCTTGATAAATGTTTCTCCATATCACATTTTTTTTTTGTTTTATATAATAAACAATAATGACATATATATAAAGACGTTAATACATTCTTTATATCAATTATTTTATTTTCAACAATTCCTTTTTCATCAATATTATTATTACAATATTCTTCTATTTCATTATCCGAAAATACATTATCATTTATATATTTTTCTTTATTATCAATATAATCAATATAACTTAATATATTCGATTTATTTTCAAAATAAATTTCATAAAAATATTTATATCTATTTTGATATGTATTTTCATAAATACCTTTTTCGGAAACTATTTTATCATATATATTTTTATTATGATTAACATCAAAATATGGAAATACTTTTATATATTTTTTATTTATTATATCATCTTCTAAATTCATTTCATTTAATATGTCATTTCCAATTATATTATATATAAATTTAATAATATTATTATAATTTATCATAAAATATTCTTTTCCAAATATTATTTTAATGTTATCATTATTTGGTATTTTTTTTTCAAAATTTCTTAAAATTTTAATTAATTCATTTTCATAATATTTCGGTTTATTTATATAAAAATACATATATATTTCTGTACCTAACGCATAATTATTTAATCTTTCAAATACATCGTATCTTTCACATATTCCAATTTTGTATATATATAAATTTTGTATAGCAATTTCCCTTGGACGTATTATATATAAATATCCTTTTTCTTGATTATCCATATTTATTTTAAAATATATCAATCTCTTTATATACTTTTTATTTCATTTTTATATAATTTATTTTTTAACTTATTTTTTCATACATTTTTTCTTTTTTGCTTCTTGATATAATTTATTATTATAATCATCACAAGGATGAATCCAAGTTGATTCACCTGTACTAAAATTGAAATAATATATTTCATTTGTATCATATGTTTTACACGGTTTCCAATTTTCAGGTAATGGGATTTTTAAACCTTCTCTTGCTATCCAAAATAAATCTTTATCTTCTTCCATATCCATACCTAACCATTTCGCATATTTAATAACTTCATCGTCCGTTGGTATATATTTCGAATCAATTTGTTCTTCTAAAATAATGTCATTATTTTCTGAAATTTTATTTTTATTTAAACAATGTGGTAATGACATACTCTTTTCCATTTTTATATAATTTATTTTATAATTAGATTTTTTTTTCGCATTTTATAAACTTGCGTATTTTTTAATTATAATATAAAAGAAAAATTATATAGAATTATATACTTTTTCTTAAAAAAAATGAATTATGATAATATAAATATTCCTAAATCTATTAAAAATAAATTCTCTATTTCTTCTATTAAAGACCATTTCCAAAAAATTTCATATAATGAGGAACAACTTCAATTTATTCATTCGCCTTTAGAATCTTCCTCTTTAAATGGTATTCCCGGTGGTGGTAAAACCGCTTCTATTATTGGCAAAATTATTTATCACTTTTTACAACATCATTTTACTAAAACAAATCATTATAAACTTTTTACTTTTAGCAAACGTGCTTGTTCCGATTTTATAACAAAAGGAAAACATTTTCATTCACGCATTTTCCAAAAATCTTCCATTCAAACTCTTCATTCACTTTCCGGAAAACTTATTTATTATATTACCCAAAAAAAATCTTCTTCCCAAAGTTCCATCATTATGTCCGCCTATTATTTATTCGAAAAAGATGATTATAAAACACTCCTTCAATCCTATGAACCATTAAAATCCTGTAAAATTATTTTTGTTGATGAAGCACAAGACATTTCCGATATTCAATATAAACTTATTATGAAAATTCGTGAATTTTATAATATTCCGGTTATAATGATTGGAGACCCAAACCAAAATATTTATCAATTCCAAAATGGTAGTGATAAATATTTATTAGAACATAAAGGACCTCGATATTTTCTTAAAAAAAATTATCGTTCAACACCCGAAATAATACAATTTGTGAATGATATTCGACCTTGGGAAAATTTAACTACACCAATGATTCCAGTTAAATCTTCTTTAGAAACTCCTCATAAACCTGTTCTTTTTATAGATAGTGTTCAAAATATTATTCAAAATATTATAAATACAATATTTTATTTACATAATGAAAAAAAAATATCTTTTCAAGATATGGCAATTATTGGTCCCGTCAAAAAATCAAAACCAAGCAGTGACTACTACACAAATATTGGTTTATCTCTTTTTACAAATTTATTAAAAACATACAATATTCAATATATAAAACATTATGAAGATGGTGATGATTCAGGTTCATCCGACATTGATAAAGAAATAAAATATTCCGAAAATTCTATCAATCTTTTTACCATTCACGGTTCTAAAGGTCTCGAATTTAAAGCAGTTTTTCTTTTAAATTTTCATTTAAATACTTATGGAATTGCTCCAAGTGAAGAAGATTATAATAAATTTAAATATTTATGGTATGTTGGTGTAAGTCGCGCTCAAGAATATTTATATATTTATATTGATGAAAAAAAATATGCGTGGTATGATTTAAAAAATGTTCCATTAAATCATATTACTTATGAATCAAAATTTCCGAAACTTCTTCCAAAACTTGAATTTAAAGATAATATTTCACCATTAATTTTTAAAGTAACGGATATAATACGTAATAAAAAATATATGAATGATCGTTTATATTACTATTTTTATGAAGCATTAGGTGATATAAAAATAATAAAATCATCATTATGGGAAAAGAATGATTTACCAACATTTTATGATGTAGATCATATGGATTATTATAAAATATATGGAATATTTATGGAAAATATATTTAATTTATATTATCATTATTCACGTAAAATAATACCGGATTATGTTGTAAAAACGCGAAATATAATAGTGAATACAATACAATTTCCAAAAAAATATAATAAAGGATATATGTCTTTAAAAAGACGATTACCGGAAATAGAAAAAAATTGTATTACATTAAGTCAAATATTACCTTTTAAAAATATATTAAATGAAACAGAAATAGATTTTTTTTCTTATTTAATTCTTTTATTAGATAATCATTATGAAAAAGAATTTTATTTAAAACCCGAAAATGATGTTATTTCATATCCTCGAGATAGAATTCTGGAGAAAATAAATATTATATATGATTTTATTCAAAATATTTCTTTTGAAAATAATCAAAATAATATACTTTATGAAGCAATATTTGAAATATCTATATTTTTATATCAACTTGAACACGAATGTGCTTATTTATGGTCTGAAAATTTAAATCATCATATAATAAAATTAAATAATCATATAATACATATATCAGAATTTGCTTCAAAACTTTATATTGAAAATTCGAAAAAGAATGAAGATGTTTATATATTTCATAAAAAATTAATACATCAAAATTTACCAATTATCGGTGAATTAGATATGATAAACCAAACAAATATTATTGATTTAAAATTTTCACATTCGAGTATGGAAAAATATATTGACCAAATAATGATGTATTATATGTTGTATGACCCGCGTTTAGAAACAGAAATGTCATTAGAATTATGGAATATATTAAATGGGGAAAGATGTGTAATACAAATAGATATAAGTAAAATAAAGAAAGTAATATGGTTACAAGTTTTATGTAAAGCAATTCAACAAAAACTTAAAAATATGGTTTTTATTTATGATTTAGAAACAACTGGATTATATTATACAAATCATATGGTTGATATTATTGAAAGACACGTTGAAGATTATGGAACAAAAAGTGTTTGGAGTTATGGTTTAGTAAAACCTCAAACATTACCTTTTATACCTTTTGAAATAACACAATTAACAGGAATTACAAAAGAAGAAGTTTTTTCAGAAGGTGATTCACTTCAAGATATGAAAGAAGAATTTGATAATATATTACGATATTGTGATAAACCTTTATTTATTGCTCATAATGGAAATGCGTTTGACCATAAATTATTACTTGAAAAATCAATTGTTAATAATGATGATTGTCGTTTTATAGATAGTCGAATGTTATTACGATTATTGATACCTAATAAAAATATTGCGGAAAAGTCATTAGAAACAATATATAAATATTATTATCCGGAAGATAAAGAAATAAAAAGTCATAGAGCAAAAGATGATGTTAAAATGTTAATTAAAATATTTGAGAAGATTGGATTAAAGAATAAAGATTTGGATTATTTATAAGATAAAAAATTAAATATGTTTATAAAATAGATTATTTTATAAATAATGGATGAATCAATTGTTAAGAAATATAAATTATTAGTAAAGAAAAGTAAGGATGAAATACCGTGTATTCAAGATGAGAAAATTAAGAATTATATATTTTTTAAAAATTTAATTGAAAAATTAGAATCAGATAAAAGTATTCAAAAAAATGATTTGTTAAAAAAAAAGGTACAAGAATTAAAATTATGTAATGTAAAATCATATAATAAATATATAAAAAAAGTAAATCATCATAATCTATTTTTTCATTTACGTGATTATCACAAAAATATTAAATTACTTTTTTTAAAAAAATATTGTCAAAATATGGATTTAATTATAGATGTCGGTTCATCTCAATTAAAAAGTATGCCATTTTGGAAAGAATGTAATATCCAAAAAGTTATTGCTATGGAACCATCAAAAGATTTATATCAAGTAGGAATGAAACATTTAAAACGTGATTTTTATGGTAAAAGTCACGTAACTTTTTTACAAGCATCGGGTGAAGAAAATTGGAATAATGGAAATGCCGGATTAAATGATTTTAGTAAAAAATATTTAAAAAATATGTTTGAAAATGGTCTCAAAGCAAACGCAATAACATTTGAATTTACATTTCATTATATGATATATAAAATGAATCAATTAATGAGAAATATAGACACATATACAAAAAATGGAAGTATAGTTATTATACATTGTATTGATGGAAATTTTTTAGTGGATTATTATGAAAAAAATAAAACAAATAAATATGAAGTTAAAAAAGAGAATGATGTAGTATTTTACGCAGAAATGGATGAAAAAAATAATAATAAGAATAAATCAATATCAAAAAAAATGAATTTAAAAAAAGTAAATATATATTTTAAAGGAGCACAAGGTTTAAATAATGTTGTAAGTGAATATATTGTAATGGAAGAAGATATAATACGTGAATTTAAAAAATATGGTTTTAAAATGTTAGAAAAAACAGGATTTATTAAACAAAATCACAAAGATTTTGATTTAGAAGAATATGAATTAAATGTTTCGAAATTATATACTTCTTATGTTTTCCAAAAGATTTAATTTGTTAAATAATAAAATATTTGTTAAGTAATATGTTTCCCAAACAATGTTTCTAAAAAATGTATAAAAGGATGTATTTCAAATATTGAGAAGATTTATTTTTATATATTTTTAGAAATAATGTTTGGGAAACATTATTTAAATAATAAATTATTTGTTAAATAATATTTATTAAAAATAGAGTGATTTTTTAATAAATGAGTGTTCAAATATATAGTATTATAAGTAAATTAATTTCAGAATCGTTTTTAAGTTTATATCCAGTATTTGTTAAAAAAATAGGTTTATCAATACCATTACAATTATGGACACGATTATTAGCATATGTTATAATATCATTATTTTTTGTAAATTATGCGTTTATAAAATCAAATATATTACAATATAATTCACTATTGTTAGGATTTGTGAATTTAGCACATATTTATTTCTCTTATATGGGATTTAAATATTTAGATTCCGGTGTTTCATTTGCTTTATTTAATACATATCCTTTTATGATATTATTATTAAGTAATTCTCCTTGGAATAATGCCTATATATTAGCAATTATTGGTTTTATGGCATTTATTTATGAAAATTATATTCATAATGATTTCAAAAAAGAAGATATAAAAAAAGAAGATATTCAAAAAGAAGATAATACTTGGATATATCATAATAAATTTTTATTTGGAGTAATAATGATAATTTTATCAGCATTAACGGAAGCAATAATATATTTTTTAATAAAAGGAGTAAAAACGGAAAATAGTTGGAATCATTTATTTATATCTTATTTTTTAGGAGCAGTCATTATAAGTATATATTTTTTAATAGTATATATCAAAAAGGGTAAAATAGAAGAATTTAATCAAAATGAAGATGATGAATCTAGAAAAATAACCCAAAATCAACGAATTATTATAGCATTATTATTAAATGGATTTATTGGAGCACTCGGATATACATTACGTTTTTATTCCGCTTATCGATTAAATCCTCAAATATATGCTATATTATCTTATTTCGGAATTATAATGGCATATATATATGGAATAGTAATGAATAATGAGAAATTAACTGGATATAAAGTATTTGGAACATTATGTATAATATTGGCAAATTATATGATATTAGGAAGAAAGTAATTATTCAGAAATAAGAATATAATCATCAATTCTGTATGTACCGGATTGAGGTATTAATTTATAATTACCTTCTTTTTGTAATTTTTTATAAATAGATGATTCAATAAATGATTTATATTCATCTTTTAATACTTCAATAAATATTACAGGTTTATTTTTTAATATTGTTTCAATACCACCTTCCAAAACATATTTTTCCATTCCTTCAACATCAATCTTTATAATCGATATATTATCTAATTTTAATGAATCAAGTTTCTTTACTTCTATTTTTTGTTCTATTTTTCTTAAATTTTGTCTTTCTTCTATTCTTATCGAACCAAATGGTACAACATCCATTCTATCATACACCTGAATCACCGTCTTATAATCCTTATTTCCTAATCCAATTGGATATAATTCCATCTTATTTTCTAACTTATTTTCTTTTATATTCATTTCAATTATATCATAATAAACAGGTTCAAACGCATATACTTTATAACCTTTACTTACTATTTCTGCCATTAACATTCCAGTAGTACCAATATGAGAACCAATGTCTAACATATTTGTATTTTTTTTATAATATTTTTTAAAATCATCAATCATAGATTCATCCCAATATCTATTCATAAAGAATCCTTGACCAATATTTAATCCAAATCGTAAATAAAAGATAGTTTTATTTCGTAAATGTACTTTGGATAAATATGGGTATTTTTTGCTAATAGGTAATGGGAAAAAACGAGTATGTTCAATTTTTGTTTTAAATTCATCTTTTAAAAAATGAGTTAAAGAATTATTTTTATTGGGATTGATTGTCCAAATATTTATTTTAATATCATTAAATTTTAAAAGAATACGGAAACCAACAATAAAAGAATATTTTTTAAATAATAAAAATAAATTTTCAAATTGATTATCATATATTTTTTTATAATTTTTTTTATTTACAAAAAAAATATATTTACTTCCAGATTGATAATATTTTTTTTCAATATATGGTTCATAATCTTTTTTAAAGATTGATATTTCATAAATATTTTGTATATTTTTTAAAAAATCAAAATTACTTAATTCCTTATTTTCTAAATATTTACCTTGACTTTCTTTTAAAGAATAATATATTTTATATGTTTTATCCATTTTATATAAATATTCTATTTTATATTTATATAATTATAATATTTCTATTTAACCACTTATATTTATTGAACCTAAAACTTCTAAATGAAGTAAATCCGCAAAAATATTATATAAATCAATAAATATCATAAAACTTTCCATAGGATAGTTAGGATATCTACTTGGATTTTTTTCATCACAATTTTTATTTCTTTTTAATATGTAAATTGTATCATATGAAATAAATAATGAGAAAATAAATATTGCGGCATATAATATGAAACGTTGAACAGAAATAAAGTTAGGTAAATTTACTAAACCAAATGTTCCAAAAATAATTAATAAAATTGACGCAATAATAATTGTTAATAATCCTCCTAATAATCCCATACCAATAAGATTAAATAAACGATTATTCATATTTGTCATTTTAGACGCATTAAAATAAATAATACCTGACATAACAATAAATAAAACAATCACATAAATAGCAGCGTCATCCATATAATTATATGAAACTCTTAATTTAAATAAAGGGTAGAATAATGAGGCAATACCGAATAAAACAATAAACCAAACAAAATGATTTAAAATATGATTTTGATAAAATGACATACCAAAGATATAATAAATAAATAATACAATAAGACCTAATATACCTAAACCAATACCTGAAGTATAATATTGGATAGGAACTTTTCTAAATTCATATAATTTGTATTTTTCGTTTTCGGGTGTAATGTATTTTTCACGTAATAATGTAATAATACCAATAATTAAAATTGCTAAAATAACGTACATATAAATGTTTGGAATAAAAAATTTACAAGTAACTTTACCATTTTGGAGTGATGTAAAAATAAGAATACAAACAAATATTACAAAAGTTCCTAATAAAATATTTAATTTTCTATCAATATTTTTCATCATAGAATCATTTTCTTTTTCCATTTTTTTTAATAAATAATTATTTATTAAAGAATTACTATTTAATTGAAATATATTATTTTTTTTCTTCTTTTTGTTTTTCAATATATTTTTCCATTTCTTTCTTCACCATTTTTTTTTGTCTTTTATCTTGAGTCATTTCACTTACAACTTTATTAATATCCATTGAATCAATTCCATTTGGCATTAAATTTGTTGTATTTTTAATTACTTTCATTTGTTCCGCCATTTTAATATCTTTTGATTGTCTTGACATAGATTGTTGTCTTATTTTTTCATTTAATCTTCGATGAAGTTCTTCTTTACTACTCTTTTCTTTTTTTTCAGAATTATTTGTTGAAGAAGCAGTATTTACAAGAGTATTTTGAACAATATTTTGAAAATTTCTCATAGCTTCAGGATTTTTTAACATTTCCTTTAAATCAAAACTTAATTTATTTGGATCCATTTTTTTTATTCTATCTATATTTTATAATATTTTCTTTATTATCATTAAACGAAAAAATTATTATTTAACAAATAATGTTTCCCGAACATATTTATAAAAACATTATTTCAATAATTGATAACTATATATTTATAAAAATGTTCGGGAAACATTTTTTAATAAAATATATTATTTAACAAAAAATAAATTACGACAATGAGTACATTTATAATTTGGAATTTTTTTAGAATATATACACATTACATTATCTAATTCATCTTCTTCATCATCTTCGTTTTCAAGATTTTCTCCAGATTCATCTTCATCATCATTTTCTAAATTTTCTCCAGACTCATCATTTTCTAAATTTTCTCCAGACTCATCATTTTCTAAATTTTCTTCAGACTCATCATTTTCTAAATTTTCTCCAGACTCATTATTTTCAAGATTTTCTTCAGACTCATCATTTTCAAGATTTTCATTATTAACATCATATATATATTGGATATCTTGTTGTTCATTTTGTATTTCAATTTTTTTTTTAGAATCAATATATTGTAATAAACAATGTGAATGAAAAGTATTTTTACAATGAAAACAAAAGAGATGTTTTGTTTCTTCTTCACTTTCTTCTAAACATATATTACAATATTTGGCATTAATAAAAGGATATATAATTTTATTTATTTGAATATTATATTTTTGAAATATTTTATTTAATTCAATTTCATCATTTTCATTATATAAAAGAGTTGTATAAGAAACACGTTTTTTAAAATGATTGGATGTAAAATAAGAATTATCAATTTGTGAAATAGAATATAATAAATAATCAAGTAACTCAAACATTTTACTTTCAATTGCGTGATTTATATAATTTGAATAATTTTGTATTTGAATCATTTTTAAATATTTTAATGCTCGTTTTTCATCTTTCATATGTATCATATAATTTATACTATTTTCATCATCCACAAAATTAGGTAATAAATCATAATTTTTACTTATTTTTTCAAATAAATTATCTAAAAATGTATAATCAAATCCTTTATTTTGAGATAAATTTTCAAAACTATCATCATATTGAATTAATGAAGGATATAATGAAAAGAAATATTCAACACAATCTTGATTCTTTTCAGAAACAAATAAATCAAGAATATCTAATTGAATTTCATAACAATCTTCTATTTTTGATAAATCATTTTTATCTAATAAATATTTTATAATATTATTTTTATTTTCTTCTTTCTTTTTTAATATTATATATAATACTTCATATAACATATTTTTCTCTAAAGTTATATTATTCTTTTGAATAAATAAACAAAATATTTCATAATGTTTCTCCGCAAATATATCAAAACTTATTGAATTCATTTCATTTTCTCCAATATTTTTCTTAAGATTTTCTTCTAATTCATTATAAATAGACGTTAATTTTTCAATCAATAAAGGATGAATATTTGTTTTGTCAAAATTATATAATTTCTTATATTTCTTAATAAATTCATCAAATATAATTTCATATGAACCAATCAGAAGAGATTGTGTAATCACTTTTTGTAAATATAAAATATCTAAATATTCTAATATTTTTTTATTATCACAATTTTTATCAATAGCAATTGGAATAAATTTATTTGGTTTATTTATATAAATAAGTGCGTTTGGAATGAGTGATTGGAAATAAGAATATAATTCGTTATTTGAACTTAAAATATTTTTTGTTTTTTTACTATTTTTCATTTTTTCTATTTTAATGAAAATATATTTCTTACTATATTATTACGAATGATTATAATATTTTATAATCATTGTATAGGTTATTTATCTAGATATTTATAAATGAAATTTAGAAAATAAATCACTAATAGGAACTTTTTCAACGTCATCATCATCATAATTTTCGTGATTTTCATAAGGTAAGAAAGTTTTTAAAACGCGAGATTGTTCGTGAGTTAATATTTTATTTGGATAAATAATTTCATAAACAACATATAAATCACCTTTTTTAGAAATATTATTTTTAAAAGGCATACCCTTATTTTTAATAATCCGAAAATAATTATTTTGTATAATTTCATTTTCTTCATAATAAAAATCACTCCCATCTAAATGAGGTATGTAAATCTTACATCCACATAATGAATCCACTAATTCAACTTTTTTATGATAAATAAGTGAATTACCCTTTTTTGAATATTCCGGTGTTTTATTTATTTTTGGTTCAACTATTTTAATCATTAAATCTCCCTTTAAATGATGTAATTTATGATTACCATATTCGGGAAATGTTTGTGTATCCCCATAATCAGTACCCGCTTCAATTTCTATAATTACTGTTTTATCAACTTTCGTTTCACCACTATTCAAACATTTAACACAATTACCAATACGATATTTACCAGTTTTATTACATTTAGGACAATCACGTTGAATTTTATGAACAATATAAGTATTTGTTTTTTTTAAAGTTGTTTGAATACCAGTTCCATCACACATATCACATTTTTGTAAATTACATTCATTACAATGTTCTAAAACTTTATAACTTATTTTTCTTTTTGCTCCATTATATAAATCCTTTATTTGACATTCAATATCAAAAACTAATGTTTCACTTTTTTTCATAAACATATTTGAATTGGGTACAATATTATGATGTGTTTGAAATAATGGTGATTGAGGTTGAGGTATATTTTGTGAAAAAGAATTATTTTGGAATGAATTATTTGTGAAAAAAGGATTTGAGAATGGATTTCCCATATTTCCAAAAGGATGATTTTCATTTTGATTATGATTAAAAAAAGAAGGGTCAAATGAATTTTGCTGAAAAAAACTATTAAATAAATCATTTGGATTCATAAAATTTGAAGAAGATGATGATGATGAAGAAGACGAAGAAGAAGATGTTGATGAAGAAAAATTACTAAAACCACGCATTGGAGGACGAGGTCCTTTTGGAATTTCAAAATGAGGATTATTATTTATATCAAAATCATCATCATACATATCCATATCATTAAAATCAAACGTATCATCTCCATCTGTAATATCATACATTTTTCTTTTATCAACATCTCCTAAAATTTGATATGCTTCACTAATTTCTTTAAATCGTATTGTTGCTTCATCAATATTATCTTTATTTCTATCAGGATGCCATTTTAAAGCAAGTTTTTTATATGCTTTTTTAATTTCATCTGTTGTAGCGTCTTTTGATATTTCCAATACATCATAATAATTTTTTTTTTCACTCATTTTTTTAAATAAAATATATATATTCTAATGAATATTGCTTTTATATTACTTTTAATTAAACTTATTTAGATTCTTTAAATAAAAAAATATTTGTTAAATAATAATTATTTTTTAACAAAATTGAATATATTTTTTTACAAATTATATACAGAGCAAATTTCTTCATTCATATGTGTTTTACAATATTCTTCATTATCTGCTACTTTAACATTTTTACCCATCCATTCATCAGCACCTAAAGCAATAATATTATAATTACCTTTTTTCTCACCTTTTTGTAAATGATGCATGACGTGATTATCATATAACATATCTCCAATAAAATCGATATTTAATTTTTCTTCATAAGGACCTTCTTTAATAGTAAAATTTTGTAATTCTTTTTTATGGAAAAATGGATGTGTTTTATTCCATAAATAACATATGAAAATAACACTTACAATACATAATCCCAATATAATCCATATTGAAACATTTAATTGTGATAAATAATTTGCTAAAAGAAAAGCAATAAAAACAGGTATAAATAATATTGAAACAACGTGCCAATCAAAAACTAATGCGTTTTGACTATAATCATCCTTTAAATCCATATTTGGTTTTGTATCAATATGATGTTTTATATGCGCTTTACAAGTATGGGATGCTTCAGGAATCCATTTAAATAATTGATATATTGGGTCATCTTCTTTACAATGCATAATATGTTTATGAATTATGAATTCAATAAATGAAACAAAAATATAAAGAATTAAAATAAAGTTTAAGAAAGGAATATAAGAATCAATATTTTTTAATACTTTTCCGAAATTATTATAATATAAAATAAATCCTATAAAAAGTACAAAAAATAAATTGTTATAAAGATTTGATGTACGAGTATCTTCACTTACATAATAATTATATTTTGTATATCCTAAAAATACTATTAATGATATAAATAATGAATATTGAAAATTACGTGTTTTATCATAAAGAATACCTAAAACAATAAGTAATAAATAAATGTATTTATTTATTTGTGGAATATTGCGAATTAACGTTAAAATGACTAATAAAAATAGTTTATCATACATTTTTATTAAATTTTCTATAATATATTTTTATTTTTTTTTTATTACATAATATATAATTCATCTTAGATTATTATATTTCATATAATTCATCTTAGATTATTATATTTCATATAATTCATCTTAGATTATTATATTTCATATAATTCATCTTAGATTATTATATTTCATATAATTCATCAATTAAACCATATTCAATACATTTTGTGGCATTCCACCATAAATCGTGTTTTAATATTTCTTTCATTTCATCTTCTGGGATTTGAGTATGTTTTTTATAAATGTTTTTAATATGTTTCATAATTTTCTTATTATTTTTCATTTCATCTTCCATTTCACTCATTCTTCCCCAACAAGCACTTCTTAATTCATGTACTAACATATATGAATTTGGACGTATAAAACGTTTTTTTCCAACAACACTAATTAAAGTAGCAGCACTTGCGGATGCTCCTTCAATAACAGTATAAACGGGTACTTTACAAGAAAGAATATTATCAATAGCGGTAAAAGCAGCAAAAACGGAACCACCATTACTATTAATATGTAAATAAATGGGAATTGGGTCAATATTAAGTTGATTTGCTAAAGTAATATTTTCGACTGAAACACTTTGTAAAGCGTTACAAAGGTCAAAAATAGATTTTTTAGTAACATCAGCATTAAAATAAATATGATTGTTATCGATTGTTACATTTTCGCCTAAAAGATCATCTTCTTGTTCATCATCATCCTCATTTTCTAATAATTTTTCTAAATCTTCCTTTTCTTTACGCTCTTTTTCAGGACGAGTTGGACGAATACTTGGTTTATGGCGTTTAATAATTGAATATTTCTTTAAGATTTTTTTACCGAACTTCATTTTTTTCCTATATTTATAAATATAGATTTATATTATAAAATTAAAACGAATTCAAATAAAGAATGTTTCCCACACATTTTACAAAAAATATTATAATAATCATTGAAACATTGCTTTTGAACAATGTTTGGGAAAACATCTTATAAAAAACATATACGTAAATGATTTATTAAAAAAATGATTTTTTTTAAATAATATTGAATTTAAAGGAAAATGTATGAATATATAAAATATAGAACGTAAGTTATATTTTTAAAGAAAAAATGCAATCACGTGCTATGAAAAGAATTCAAAGAGACTTACTCGATATTGAGAAATGTCGCGAAGATTTAAAGAATAATGGAGTATATGTATATTATGATGAAAATAATATAAAAGATGTTTATACAATGTTTATTGGTACAGAAAATACCCCATATCATCACGGATATTATTTTGTGAAATTTACATTTCCAGATGATTATCCAATGTCACCTCCAAAAGCATTTTATTCAACACAAGGAAGGATTCATACACATGTAATAAACAATTCGAATAATATAGCAGTATCTAATGATATGTATCAAGTTCGGTTTAATCCGAATTTATATACATGTGGTAAGGTATGTTTATCGATGTTGAATACGTGGAACGGACCGGGTTGGGTTCCAACAAACACATTAACAAATGTATTTATGGCGCTTCAAGCACTTGTATTGAATGAATATCCGTTACATAATGAACCCGGTTATACTGAGTTACCAAAAACGGATATTTCTGTTGTAAATTACAATAGAATCATACAATTTGCGAATTGTAAAATAGCAATTTTGGAAATGATGGAAAATCCGCCAAAAGGATTTGAGATTTTCAAAAAAGATATGGAAGAATATTTTTTAAAGAATTATGAAAATATTCTTAAAAATATTGATATATATAAACAAAATAAAACATTTGCTCAATGTTCTTATTGTGGTAATTTTAAACTACATTTTGAATATGACGCTCTTACTCAATTATTTCAAAATAAATATAATTCATTACTTCCTAATCAAAAAGTTACTGAAACTTCTACTGAAAATGTTGTTACTGAAACTTCTACTGAAAATGTGAAAGAAACAGTATTTAATATAACAAATTTATCAAAAGAGGAGTTAATGACATTATCAGATTATGGTATTACAAAAAGTGATATTCAGAATGATGAAGAATTAGCATCCGCAATTGCTATTGCGAAGTTGTTAGAAGAAGATGAAAAAAATATATAATTTATATATTCCAATTAAAATTTTATCAATAAATAATTGATAAAATATTTTTATAAAAATTAAAGAAAAACAATATCGGAAATTTCTTTGTAAATATTAAAGTTAGAATTGTCTTTTTGGGAAACGATGGTGTGAATTTCGGTATCAGGAGTACCATTTACTTCTAAAATGCGACCTTTATTATCTTTATAAGAAACAGAAATATCTTTACTAATAAAGTCGATACCACTGGTCATAATACCTAAAACATCATTTGTTTTAATAAATATATCTTTATTTATTTTTGGGATATTTTTGAGAGGGATTCTTTCTATATCTGCTCCATTATGCATATTAATAACGGTTGAAATAATAATATTTGTATTGCGTTTAGGGATATCATCCATTTTATAACCTTGTGCTAAAATATAATCTTCAGATACATTTTTTGTTTCAAATAAACCTTTTTGTAATTGTTTTTTATTTCTCATATCAATTAATGACCTTACAGTATTTGTTCCATCACCAATGACATAAGGAGAAGATCTTTTAATAACATCTAGAATTTTACCATTAAAAACGAAAATACGATAACAATGTCCTTCAATTTGTTCTTCACACATAAATTCAGTATAACCTTTATCACGGAATGTTTCAATAATTTTCATTGCTTTTTCGTCACTATCAATGTGTGTAAAAACATCAATACCAAAAGTTCCATAAATTTGTTTCATAACAACGGGATAATCAATTTTTTTAGCAACCATTCTGCGTTTAAATTCTTCTAATTCCATTATATTATCCATATAATTATCTTTAACAACAGTATAAGAATCTTCACTATCACTTGTTATAGTTGTTTTTTCACCAAAAGTGAATTTAAAGAATTTTGGAACGGGAATACCGGAATTTTGAAGAAGAGTGGAAGTGGCAATTTTGTCTTTAACAAATTTAACAACATCAGGTTTATTAAAGTGATATTTGTAGGAAAGAGTACGACATTCTTCGTCTTTTTCATCTTCACCAAGTTCATTTTTGGTGGAATGAACAATACAATTTGTAATTTCTTTTTTTTCACGGTCAATTTTGGTATATTTTTTTTCTAATAAATCTTCAAAATCGGGAACTTTACTTAAACCTTTATAATTTTCTTGAGTATAAAAAGATTGTTTAGAAAAATAATGAAAAAGTAAAAAAAGAAGAAGAAAAAGTAAAAATAAAAAAAGAAGTCGATGACTTATTTTTGTATATTTTTTTAATAACATTTATTTAATATATACTCTATATTAAATAAATAATTTATATTAAAGAATTAAAAATTGTTAAAAAAAATATTTTGTTTATTATTTAGAATATATGAATTTAAGCATATTTCCATTCAGTAGCGCAATTAACACAAATATAAACAAGTTTAATGGTATTTGGGTCTTGAATATAAACTGCTTCTTGTAATTCGGGTTTTTGATGACTAATACAATCTTTATTAGGACAAGTATTATAAATAGTTCTTGGTAAAGTATTATCATAAATCATAAATTTATTTACTTCGACACCGTGTAATTCGGAAGATTTATAAATTTTTTTTTCAACTAAAGAATTTTCGTGTTCTTTTTTAAAACCACAATTACGGCATTTATTCCATAATTTGCCATCGTCTTCAATGGGGAATAATTTATTTTGACATTCGGTACAAAATTGCATTTTTTTAAAAAATAAGAATTATCTATATTTGTTATATATAATATCTTTATTATTCTTTTATATAATTTATAAAAATATAGAATCATAAAAAATCTTTTTTTATTATTATTTAACTAAAAAAAAATTATTTAAAAAAAAGTATTATTTAACATTTTTATAAAAACCGTAAAATTGATTATCAAAACCAAGTTGATGAGATAAATCATTAAAGATAACATTACCTTGTAAATAATCAAAATTAAATTTTTGTAATAAAAATGTCCATTCCATAATATTCATATATCTTTGTGTTTGACGATTATCTATATAATTTTTCCAATCAGGATTTTGTTTATCATATGTGTATCCATAAAACATATGTTGAATTTCAATTAATAAATGGTCATATTTTGTTAAAGCATCGTGTTCAATAATAAGTAATATACCATTATGTTTCATAACTCTTTTTATTTCATTTAATGCTTTTGTTAAATTAGGTATATGATGCATAGTTAAAATAACGGAAACAAAATCAAAAGTATTATCAGGAAAATTATAAATACCTGTATCAGGATTTATTGGTTGAAAATGATTTGAATTAAATAATTGTTTTCTATTTTTTTCATAAGGTCCCCATTGGGGTACATCAATACAATATACATTTTTCTTTGGAATTTTAAAAATATTTGAAATAATTTTTGTTTTTTTACCATTACCACAACCAACATCTAAATATTTAAAATTAGTACCTTTTTTTTTAGTTAAATCATCATAAATAATTTTATAATTTTTATCGTGTTTTGGATTTGATAAAATTTTGATAAATTTGTTAAATAAAATAGAATATAAATAATCTTTTTCATCACATAAATCTTTATTATGTTCTTCAGACCAAATATTCGGTTTATTATTTTTCATTAAATTAGATAAATGATTAATAACTTCACGGTCTGTAATGGATGAATTTTTATTAATTTTGTTAATAATTTCATTAGCATTATCAGAAGATAAAAATTTAATTAATAAAATATAAAATCGTATAAATAAATATTTTTTTTTATCTTTATTCATTAATTTAAAATAGGAAGAAATCATTTTATTGGAAGTAGAATTTGGATAATCAAATTCTTTAGAATTATAATATTTTTTAAATGTTTTAACTTGACATTGAGTTATAGATTCTTCTTTTAAAATTGTATCTAAAAAATTAAAATAATCTTTTTTAGGTATTAAATCTTCATGACTTTCTTCTTTTAACATTATTATATAAAAAAATATACTATTTTTTATATAGATATTTATATTCATAATTTATATTTTATATAAATAGGAATTGTTATAATGAGTGGTTTTACACAAACATCAATAAATAACAATATATTATTAAATACACAAATAAAAACACATATTAGAAATTTAAAAAATAAAATAAATAGTTTAGGCGCTAATTCCATTAAATCTGTAATTGAAAATGATTTAAAAAAAAATCCAATATTTAAAAAAAAAAATGATGTACAATTCTATATATTTAATGAACCATCCGAAGAATATAGAGAAGATTTTAATATTCTTCTTAGTAAATATGAAAAATATTATAAATTTCAAAATAATGTATTTCAACAAAAAATTCAAGAATATAAAAATAAAAATTTAAACAAAAAGCAAATTGGTTTAAAAATGTGTAATGTTGAATATGAAAAACAAAATATACCACCATTTCATCGTTTAAGTCAGATAGATTATTGTCGAAGAAGAAAAAGAGATTTTAATAGACATCTTACTACTGAATCAAATAATGGTTTATTAAATTTTTTTAGAAAAAGAATTGAACATTTTGAAAATTGTAAATCTGAATTAAAAAAAGAATATATACCAAATGAATTAAAAGAGAATATTACTTTATATACAAATGAAGATGTTTCTTCACTTACAAATGAACAAAAAGAGAATATGATATTAAAAATATATCAAAATTTTTTTAATAAAGAAAAAAATAATGAAATAAAAATTATGACTAAATATAATAATCAAATTAAGTCTGTTCAAAATAATATAAAAATACCAGAAAATAAAAAAAATAATACAATTCATAATTTAAAATCAAAACAAATTACAGAATTATTTAATGAATTTAAATTTGGACCTTTAAATAAAAATTTAGATATAAATTTAAATAAATGTAAATTAACAAACATAAATAAAAATAAACAAATTAAAATATATGATTTTATTGAAAAATATATTATACCACAAGGTAAAAAAGTATTTTTATTTGGATTACTTACATATTTACGTAGATTTTTTGGATGTACAAAATTATTTTATGCTGCCCCATCTATATTTATAAATAATAAAAATATAAATAAAAGTATAAAAAATCACTTATTATTTAATGAACCTATTACAAATCAAATAACTACAAATTCTATGTGTCATAAATATATATTATGGACTCCTTATTTAAACTATTTTTTTATTATTTCATCTTTAAAAAAAAGTATGAATATTCCACTTATCATTTATCGTCCTCAAAATAAATATCATACTTTACCTAAATACAGAGATTCTCTTCAAAATAATGATTTTTCAATATCTGTAAATGGGTCTGATATTAAAAGAAAAATGAAATTTATTGGTGTTATTACAATACCATATAAAAAAAATACAGAAGAAATTTTATATAAATATATATTTATTTTTGAACATATTAAAGGAAGATATTTTCGAAACTATATGTCATCTAGTGCCACACCTTTTTTACTTGTCGATGAAAATAAATATCTTGTAAGTGAAGGACACATTTTGCCACAAAATGTTATATCTTATGATGAAATTGCTTATTTATATTATTTATCACAAGAACATGATAAAAAGTTAGTTCCTTTTTTTTATTGTGACCCAGAACATCCTGATTTTATTATAGTATCATTAAAACATAATTTAGATCAAATTCAACCTTATATAAATTATGGACTTAAAAAAGTAAAATTACAATCTTGGTATCAAATAGGTAAAAAACAATTTATTTTTAAATTTGAAAATAATAATACTCCTTTACCAAATTCTATAGAAAGACTTAAAAATAATTATCATCAATCAAGATATATTATGAGTACAATTCATAAAAGAACAAATATAGAGAAAGATTAGATACAAGATAAAATATATATATTTTTTATATTCTTTTATAATAGATTATATTCTATTATGAAATTAAATAAAAATACAATTATTAAATATAAAAATTATTTATCCCATATAAATACAAATTATGATAATAAATATCTATATAAACTTATTTCATTAGAACATAAAATAAATAATTATTCAAATTTAAAAAAATACAATGAAGAAAATCTATATTTTTTATATAATCAATATAAATATATATATAATTTTTTTTTTTATTCATCTCCTCTAAAAACAATAAATTTTTTAAATAATAAATTAAAAATTAATAAATATTTACCTTTTCATCTATCATATTTTCAATCATATGAACTATTTTATAAACTTCATATAAAAAATAACTATAAAAATATAATCGAAATATCTACAACACCATCTTTTTTAGAAGTATATAATTATTTTATTTATAATTTTAATTCTTTTAAAAATACAAACTATACACTATATTATTCAGATTTAACATATTCAATAAAATATAAACATAATGATTATAATAATATAGAATATTTTAATAATATAAATTTTTTATATACACCACAATTTTTACCTTTAGAAAAAAAATATGATTTTATGATTTTAAATTTATTCCAATCAAAATATAGTTTAAATATAAATAATAATAAATATTATGTTTTAAGTGAAGTTTATCATAATTTAGGCAATCTTTATTTACAATTACAATATTTATCTTCTTCTTTAAATAATAATGGTTCCGCACTTTTTTATATTCACTCTCTTTATGCTGCTGAATCCATTCAAATTTTTAAAACTTTATCTTCTATGTTTAAAAAAATATCTATTTTTGGTCGAACTGATTTAGAATTACGTAAATATTTAGGTGGTGTTTGGTTATATTGTCAAAAGAAAGGATCTTATCCTATTTCTGAAAAAGCAATTATGAAACAAATTAAAAATTTTAACTACAATGAAGATAAAAAAAAATATAATTATTTATTAAAATATTATAAATTTATTAAAAATTATGAAAATGAAGATTTAGAAAAATTAAAAATGAAACAACTTAAATCATCATATGAATGGTGTAAAAAATATAATTTTGACACATTACCTTTTTATGACCCATCCATACCTGAAACTTTTGATAAAAGTTTTAATGAATATTTTAATAGAAATTATTCAGAATTAAAATATAAAATGAATTTATTATCAAAATTTAAAAATGTTAATGTTAATATGAATCAAAAAATTATTTTTCAAATGAATATTTTGACTCGTCTTGAATCTATTTATCAATCTCTTTTACAATCTATTTTATCTACTAAATCCTATCTTTTTTCTCCATATTCATTAAATAATTCAAATTTAGTTTATTATATTGAAGAAAAATATAAAATACCTTATATAAATAATTCTTGGTTACAATATTTTGAATTATTTTATCATTCACCTTTTTTATTTAAAAATAAAATTTTAAAATCTCTTCATATAAATGAAGTTTATGGTTATTCAATATGTCCATTATTTTATTATTTACAAATTTTTCATAAAAATATTATTTCTGATTGGAATTGTTTTTCATTATCTTCCAAATCATCATATTCTAAAAATGATATTTTTGGTTATTATAAAAAATATAAAAATCATTTTTTGTCAAAATTATCAAATAAATCAAAATATAATTATATAAATATTGAATTAAATAATAAAACAAAATTTAATAAATTATTAAAAGTAATTAAAAATAATTTAGTTTTAAATGGAATCTGTATATTACACTATAATTTTGAAAAAATTGAAGATATGGATGAAACTTTATATAAAAATATATATGAAATTTCAAGTTATTTTAAAAATATTCAATTATTTCGAAGTCAATGGTCTTTAACTAAAAATAGTTTTTTTGTTATATGTATTCAAAAGTTACATTTTAAGAAAAGAAAGAATATAGATTTTGTTAATTTTAAAAATCGTATGAATGAATGTTTATTAAATATACTTCATAATTATGAATTTGAAATTGAAAAATATTATTTTATTTATCAAAATGAAAAGAATTTTAAAAATAAAAATATCAAATTAATTGAAAACAATTTGATACAACGTAATGAAAAATGGTGTAATAAAATGAAACTTAATAAAATAATAAATTATTTTTAAAGGAAAAAATAATCTTTTTTATCAACAATAACTTTATTTATTGGATATTCTTCTTTTATTAATTCAATAGTTCTATATAAATTTGTTATAAATATTTGTGATAATGTTGAATATTCTTTAGTATTTTTTGTTTTTTTAAAAAGATTTATATTATCATTTAGTTGATTTATATCTTTTTCATATGTTGTTATAAAAAATTTTAAATAATATTCATTTTCATTTACTATTTTATTTAAAAAAAAATAATTTTTACTTTTTTTAACAATATTTTTTTCTAATATTTTTTTAATATAAAAATTTAATTTATCTATTATTTCTTTTACAAATTCAATTTGTTCATTATATTTATTTTTTAAAATAAAATTTTCTTTTTTAAAAGAATTTACTTGATTTTTTAAAGAATAAATAATTTGAATATATTCTAAAAATATTTCTTCTATTTTTAAATGATTTAATTCATCTTTATCAATTTCATTTTTTAATATACACGATACTAAACTTATTTGTAAAACATCTACATAATATTTATTTATTTTATATAATATATTCATAATTAAATCATTTATATCATTCTTTTTATTATTTTTTAATATATAATTATATATTATATAATACTCACATACAGAATCATAACTATCATCATAACCAATTAAATTATATTTTAATAAATCAGAATCTTGATATATATATTTATTATTTTGTTTGATTTGATGAAAATAATTTAATTGTTCTTTTAATTCCATTGTGTTATATTTTTCTTTTTCAAATTCTTCTTTTTCATTTTCTTTTATATGTATTAGATTTAATTCGTATTCTTTTGGATTATTGTATATACTAATATATTTATCTCCTTTTAAAAATTCAAAATCATCATTTTTTAATAATTTTAATTTAATAAAATAAGAGAATACATTTAATTGATTACACCATAATTCTTGTTTTTTAAAAAAATCGTCATCATAATCAATATTAAAAAATGCTATTATTTTTTTATTTTTATTATTTAATTTATTTATTTTTATATAAGATGAATCATTAAAATTTTCTAATAAAATCTTAACATTATTGTTTTTCATATAATTTTTATCATCTAAATTATTGGAAGGATTTACTATAATATAATCTAAATCTTGAAACATATTATAAATAATTGGCATATTTACACTTTTTTTTTCATTTACATAAAGAAATAATAAATCTTTATAATCATATATTTGACCAATAAGTGTTAAATATTCAATTATTAAAAATAAATTATTTCTTTCATCATCAATACAAAATAAATCAGTAGTATTATATGTTTCTAATTTTTTTGAATTATTTGTTATTTTTCTAAAAAATGTACTTGATTTACTTTCATTCGATATTTTAGTTCTATATTGTATCATTAATTCTATATATTTTCACTATTTTTATATTATATATTATTTTATGATTGAAATATTGATTTAGATAAATAATGAATATGTTTTGTATAACTACTTTTATACACTGTTTCTAATAATTCGTGTTCAATACCAAATAATAAAGATATAATAATAACAATAAAAGCACCTGAAAAAAGTAAAAATTCTTTATATATTATATATCTTTCCCATCCATTTATACAAATACAATCATCTGGATATTTTTTATTTAACAAATCTTTTGATAATAAATAAGAATAATATATAAAAACAATATATGAAAAAAATATTATAAATAATAATACTACTTTCCAAGTACCTAATTTATCAATATGTGTATTAAAAACAAAGAAATAATCAATAATACATATAATAATAATAAATAATTGAATATATTTCATAACATAAATATATTTAATTTTATCATTTTTCTCTAGAAAACATTTACAACTATCAATTTTATCTAAATAAAAAAATGTTAATATAAATGTTATAATGACAAATATAAAGAAAAATGTTGATAAATATTTTATTACTTTTTCTTTCATTTCTTAAATAAATAATTATTTTTTAAAGAATCTATTATTTTATAATAAAATAAAAAAAATGATATTAACTTTTTTAATGTAAAGGAATTTCAATAGAATAAATAATATAAGTATAATATAGATAAATTCTATTTATTTATAAAATATGGAAGAAACATATGACGACGATGTAGTAAGTGAAAATAATGATTATATTGATGATGAACCAATGGGGGAGGATGAAGCAATGAATGATGATAATGGAGAAACAGATATGAATGACCCACATAATAAAATAGTAAGTTATTCACAAATTATAAATCATATTGCTAAGACACCGAAAATTACATTACCTTTTTTAACAAAATATGAAAAAACACGTATTATTGGTGTAAGAATGCAACAATTATCAATGGGTGAAAAACCTAATATTCCTACTAAAGGATTACATAGTATCCGAGAAATTGCTGAAGAAGAATTGCGTCAAAGAAAAACTCCTTTTATTATTCGCAGACCATTACCTAACAATACTTTTGAGTATTGGAAAATAGAGGAGTTTGAGAAAATCTAAATATTTTCTTTTTTTATTTATGAAAAATAATTATTATTAAACTTTATTTAATAATAATTTTTGTAATATATATTCTTTAATTAAACATTTTCAAGTAATTTGTTTATATTATTTTGTGTATTACTGTATAAAAGATTATCAACATAATAATAAATTTGTAATGCTATATATAATTCTTTTGTAAATTCGTATAATGACATTTGGTCAAATTCTTTTTTGTCGAATTGTATATAATATTCTACCATACATTCTACAACATTTTTTGCTACCATAAACATTTCTTGGTCATCATAATGAAAAAATTCATAATTACTATAAAATATACGCAATACATCGTTTTTAATTTCACGTAATCGCGTTAATTCATTTTTGTAATATTCAATATTCCATTGTTCAAAATCAATTTCGTTAATTGTTAATGAACGTTCTTTTTTGACAGTATCTATCATTTTAACAAATAACTGATATTGATTTTTAACAAAATAATATTTTGTATATTGTTGATACATTCTATCTACAATATCGTTTTTTGGTATATTTTCTTGTTTTAAATTGTATTTATTTAATAATGTTTGATTCATTTTTTAAAGAATATATATTTATATACTTCTTTATAACTTTTTACCTTATTTACTTTTTAAAAAATAAATTTTTTCTTAAAAAATAATTATTTCTTAAAAAAAATATACGTAAATAAATCTTTAACAAAATGATAAAATCTTTAAAAAAAAAAGAATTACGTAAAGAAAAATATTAAAAAATAAAAAAAATTGATTTATTTTAGAGTATCAGGTTTCAAAAAGTTAAAATTAAGTATATAAGATTTGTCTTTTTAAGTTAAATCTAGCACGTTTTATATTTTTGTCAAAAAATAAATATTTTATTCAAAATGTCAAGTATTGCTACCACTGTTTCAACCCCCGTTACTAAGACTACTAAGTCTAAGACCACTCCATCTGCTCCTAAAAAGAGTAAGAAGAATGAATCTGTATCTGCTCCTCAAGAGTTAGATGACGTAAAGGAGAAATTGGATTTTGGAAGTGATAATGAAACTACTACTACACAAACTGTTCAAACAGTTGAAGAAGTTAAACCAGAACCTAAAAAGCGAGGACGTAAGTCTAATGCTGAAAAGGTTGCTGAGAATAAAACAACAACATCTGATTCTGAAACTACGCAAGTAGTTGAGGATAAGAAACCAGAACCTAAAAAGCGAGGACGTAAGTCAAATGCTGAAAAGGTTTTAACTGCTGAAAAAGCAAATGAAGAAACTACTGAGGATAATACTTCAGCAGATTCTTCAGAAGAAACAAATGATATTGGATTAAAAACCATTGAAGAAGTTAAGTTTGCGTTGAATATTATTCAATTAAAAACAAAATCAATTCAAGGTTTTATGATTAAAGGTAATAAAAAGTCTAAGACTAATAAAATCCCTTATTTACAACTTAATATCATTTCCAATGGCGTAAATGTACTCTATGAGTATATTCAAAGTCATTTATCTTCAACTTCTGTTAATGAAACACAAATTGAAGAAATATCATCTACTGAGGACGTAAATCTTTCTTTAAGCGTTATGCTTGAAAAGACTGCTTTAATCAGTAAATATATTTCCAAGAGTGTTCCAAAAGTTCATAGATTACAACTTCGGTTGTTAATCAATATGACAATTGATGCTTTACATTTATTCGAAGAATATTTAAACGCACCAATTGTTACAAAGAACGTAAAGAAGGAGAAGAAATCCAAAGAAAGAAATCTTCCAAGACTCGAATTAAATCCACAATTTTTGGATTTCTTAAAAACTTATGAAGTAAAAGATGAAGATGGTAATGTATCAAATACATTAATTGAGAAAGCACTTAAGAACCCTAAGTTCGCAACAAGTTACGCTAATCACGATTCTGAAAATCCTTACTTACTTAAGCAACCAGAAGTACAAATTATCATATCAAGAATTTTTCAAGATATGAAGGAGAAAAACGATACAAAGACTACATCTTTCCCTATTCAAAATGATGCTAACGCCGATGCTTTAATCACTGTCTATAATAACATTATAGCAGAAGAAGTTAATAAAGGTGAATCATCCTATTTTAAGGAAAATATTGCTAATTTACGCTCTACAACCAATTCAAAAGGTAAAAGTTGCGATGTCAAATTAACTGAAAGTAATACAATTCCAAATGTTATTTCTAACACTTGGCTCACTTGCTATAACCCTTTCTTATTTGTCCGTAATTCAATGCCTAAACAAAAGAAGGTAAAAAACGTAAATAGTGAAGTCGAAGATTCTGAACAAGAGTCTGAAGAGGATGAAGAGTAATTTTATTACTCTACTTTCTAAAAAGTAATTTTATTACTGTACATATTGTAAATACATATGTTAAACAAAATGAATATATTTTATATATTCTCCCTACGGGGTTTTCATAAAAACACATACTTAATTATTTCTTAAATAATAATTATTATTTAAAAAATATTCATATATAAATATTCTTTTGGAATATTTGAATTTGATATTTGTCTATGACCAATCTTAAATCTTCCCGAAAAAATAAAATTATCTTTAAATAATTTACTATTTATAAACATTACTATTTTATCTAAATTACATTTTTTTTTCGGTTTTAACATAATTAAATTTCCTCCAAAATAATCTACTTTTCCTACAAAAGATACTTCACTTTTTCGTGTTAAATTATATATATATATACATTCTTGTCCCTTATATTTTTTCATAACATTTATATTCCTTGGAGCACCCCATTCAAACCAGTTCTTTTCATTAAATTTCTTTATCCTTCTTTTCATTAATTCATCCTTATTTTTTAATAAATATTCATTAATTTTTTCATTACTACTAGGGTATTCTTCAATATAAATAAATTTATCATACTTATTTTCACCATTTAATACGTCAATATTTCCTAATTCATTATTTTTATAAATTTCATCTTTACCACTTACAATTCCAACATATATATCAAAATAATCTTGAAATATTATATTATCTTTATTTTCTTTTTCTTGAAATGTTATTAATCCTTTATTATTTATGATATATAATAATTGGTTATTATACAATACTTTTTTTTCCAATAATTCATTTTTACAATACCTAAATATAAGAATATCAATTGATGCGTTTTCAAACATATTTTCATTATGTGGATGAAATATATCTGTAAATGTTCCATATAACATCATTTTATTTAATAATTTTGAAGCACTTGTTAATTTAAAAAAATCAGATGGAACTATAAATATTAATTCACCATTTTCTTCCAATAAATTATAACATTTTTCTGTAAAATCTATATATAAATTTCCTTTTTTTGTTCTTATATAGGGTGGATTTCCTATAATTGTTTTGTATTTTGATATTATATTTTGTTTCATAAAATCACCATATATAACTTTATTTTTATCAATATTATCTAATAAATTTATTGAATTATCAATTTCAAACATATCAAATGAAACATTTATAATTTTATTTTGAATAAAATGTATTAAATCACCTCTTCCTATAGAAGGTTCTAAAATGTGTTTTGAATCATTTTTAATAAATTCATATACTTTTTCTTTTAAATCATTATGTGTTGTAAAATATTGCCCTAATTCTTGTTTATTTATCATTTTTATTCTATCTTTTATATATCTTTTTATATATTCTTTTATATAAAATATTATTTAACAAATATTATTTTTGTTAAATAATTTATCTAAAATATATAAAAATTACATAATATAACCTAAATCACATAAATTTTCGTAGGAAATGTGTAAATAACTTAATTTCTTTTCTAATTTAGGTGTATCAGGTTCTTGTATAAAATAAGGGGAACTTGAAAAAATAATATCATTTTTATTTAAACCCGTTTTTTCATAAATAAATTCTTTCATTTCCTCAAATGAATGAAACGAAAATAACATATTTTCATAATATATTTTATATACATTTAACTCTTTTACTATATCACATTTATTCATTATTAATTTATTAACACTATTTATTGATATTGCTTCATTTAAACGCGTTATATCTAAATAATTACATTGACGTTTTCTTCCCGTTGTACTTCCATATTCTTTTCCAACTTCTTGTATTTTTATTAAATTTTCATCATTTTCATCTTGAAATTTCATTGTTCCAATATATGTTTCATAGATTTTTGCTACTCCATATATATTACGAATTGTTTTTAAAGGAATACCACAATCAATTGCTCCTGCTAAAGTACAAGTTGAAGATGTACAATATGGATAATGATTACACCAATTTATATCTAATTCAAATCCTTGAGCACCTTCACATAAAACTTTATTCCAATTATATAATGTCCAAAATTTGCGAGGATTTACCAATATAACTCCATAAGATTCAAATTCATTACTATAATCTTCAACACGTTGATTAATACGGAGTGCTTTTTTTGAATATGTTGGACCAATACCTGAACCAGTTGTTCCAATTTTGTTTGTAGATATATCATCTTGAATATTTTCTGGAGTAATAATATGTACGTGATTACTCATATAAATTCTGTTTTTAACATCAATATTGTATTTTTCACGTAGTTCATCAATTTCCTTAAAAAACTTTGTTTTATCTAAAACACAATTTGATGAAATATAACATTTTGTATTTGGATTCAATATTCCACACGGAATCATATGTAAAACAATTTTTGTTTCATTTACGTATATTGAATGTCCGGCATTTGGACCTCCATTAAATCTTACACATAAATCGTAATTTTCATCTTTTACAAGTTGATGTACAACTTTACCTTTACCTTCATCACCAAATTGTAATCCAAGAACAACGTCACAAATCATCTTTTTTAATATTTTGAATTACATAATTTATATTTAGAAAAAAAGTATTTATTTTTCTCGAAAAATAAAGTAACGTAAATCTTTTTTATTTAACTAAAAAATTGATTTTTTAAAAAAATATTTTATTATTTACCTTTATAACAAATATAAAAGTAATTTTATTATATAATTTAATAGATTTACATACTCGCAAATATGGATTCCTATATTTCTCCTTTAATTATTGATTATTTAACAAAAGCACATATCTTTACTAAGAAACATTTTGTTTCTGAAGATGATATTATTCGCAATGTTTCATCATCCGTTTCAATTGTTTCTTTAAAAGAAAATTTTGCGATTCCATCTCAAAATAAAAAATTATATACGGAATTGGTGAATAAATATTGTGGTATTATTATGATTGTATTAGATGATTTAGTAAATGCTAATTATTTAATCCGTCAAGTAAAAATGTGTGGAATATTTTCTTTAAAAAGTTATTCATTAAATTTCGATTCCGAATTTATTAAAAAAGTAATTAAAAGTGATGATAACGCATATAAATATATTTCACATCCGGCATATTCACTTAAACGTGGATTACCGAATAATGATGATGATTTATGTAATTCAATTCATTCTTTAACTCTTGAAGATAATGATGAACTAGATAAACAACCCAAAAAGAAAGTTTGTTATGAAAATCAAAAAGCAAAAAATGAAGAAAATGTTGAAACAACAAATGTTCAAACAGAAAATGTTGAAAATAAGATAATTAAAATAATGTCTATTCAAAGTGATTCTAATGTAAATAAATATTACAATATGTATGAATTCAAGAATGGTACAAAACATTGTACTTGTCCTCATTTTCAATTTGTTTGTAAAAAACAAAATATTTTATGTAAGCATTTAATATGCGCTCAAGAATCTTTTCCAAGTTATATTCGTGATAAAAATGTTTTTTCAGGTGTTCCTGTGATTTTAACAAATCATATATTAAAAAAATATATAAAAAGTTTTTCTCAAAATATAGAAAATGTGAAAGATTATGAATTAAGCACATCATCAACTATTTTTGATGGAAGATACATTTGGGCATTTGAAGATGATGAAAATCCATCTCTTTTATCCACAAATATATCAAATACTACTTCAAATAATGAACTAGTTGATTCACATACTGGAACATTTGATGGATTATCCGATAATGAATAAATTAAAAACAAATAATTAAAAACAAATATAAAACTTTATTATTTTAAGAAATAGTAAAGTTTATTTTCATAAATAAGAATCTTAAGAAAAAATATAGAAATGATAGAAAAGAAGAGTGAAGAAGAAATAAGGAAATATCAAGAAATATTTGAAAAAGATAGAAAAGTAATTGTATCAAATGTATTTCAAAATGAAGAAATTGAAAAATTACATCGTTTTTTACACAGATTATTACCACAATATTGGAATTGTACAACGTGTATAAAAAAAGATAAAATGGATTTATCAATGGTAGATAAAAGAAATACATTACGAATACAAATGGCACAAAATGCTTTTGCGAATGGTGATTTTTCATTTTATTTTTATCGAACTTTCAATGCGATTCCGAATCAATATAGTAGTGTAGAATATGAAATAAGAAATTATATGTCATCTTCAACATTTATTGAATATTTGAATTCAATAACAAAACTTACATTAACAAAATTAAATACATTATTTGTTTCAAAATATACATCAAATTGTTTTTTATCAACACATAGTGACCACGGAAATGGTAAAATCGCATTTGTAATACATATATCAAAAGATTGGAAACCACAATACGGCGGTCATTTACATTTTTTAAATAATGAACGAACAAAAATTATAGAAACATTTTGTCCAGAATATAATTCTTTAATGATTTTTGAAATACCGCCTGAAAATGGTATTCCTCATTTTGTGGGACACGTTGCCCCAAATGTACCCATACCACGCATTGCTATTACAGGTTGGTATGAATAAATATTTTTAATAAATAAAAAATAATTTATAAATAATTAAATGATAATTTATTATATATTTTCACTTTTATTTTAAAGGATTGTAATAAATCAGAATACATTTCATATTGTTTATAAACTAATTTTTTAAAAGTTTCTTTATTTTTATTAACATATATAAGTATTTTTTCATATTTTTGTAATTCTGTATGCATTTCTAAATCTGTTTTTAATCCAAAATATTTATTTGATTTATCGACTACATCATATAATGTTTTAATATCATCTTTATTAAATCCAAATTTTTTATACGCTATTTCTAATTTTTCACTTGAATGTGATTGAAACTCTACAAATTCAATAACACCTAACATATTTGTTAAATAAATATTTACATGATCTTTATAAACAAAATGATCTTTCAAAATTGTTTGAAATGAAATGTATTTAAAATTTAGAATAGATAAAATTGTATTTGCTTCTTGAATAGATTTAATATTTAAACGATAAATCATTATATTATTTTTATATTTTTTTTCAATTTCCATATATAAAATAGTTTCCTCTATTGAACTATCTTGTATTATTCGAATAATATCATTTTTTTCATTTTTATATAATATTTTTTGTAATAAATGTTTATTTTTGAATACAATATTTTTATTTTTTTCCATATTTTTTCTTAAATTACTTTTTAATAAAAAATATGCTATATTGGGTGATAAAGCGTTTCTTAAAGATTTTTGAAACATTACATCTTTTACTGGATGATATAAACATTTATCTTCTTTAATTATTTGATGAAAAGACCATACTGTTCTAAATATTATATTTTTAAATTCTTCAATACATTTATATTTCATTTTATAATAATTTGATAATGTTGGAAAAAAATATTCTGAAAAAAATAAATGATTCTCTTTTTTCGCATAATCTTTAATCTTTTCTATAAAAATATTTGATATTCTTATAGCGCAAATCATTGATTTTCTTAATTTTTTTCTAAATGGTATCGTCATATATTTATCTAATTCTTTTTTTTGATCATAATGTATTTCAGGGTTTGATACCATTTCTTTTTTTAAA
>JACCDO012345044.1_pt1 | contig 33598 bp, 39 predicted proteins | sample 7446101 | NCBI WGS metagenome assembly JACCDO01 (sample SAMN15323440, study PRJNA562643) | freshwater metagenome | isolation source: river surface water | place: USA:Blue River Watershed | collected 2017-08-16 | reverse complement strand
TAATAATATGATGCCTAATAATATGATGCCTAATAATATGATGCCTAATAATATGATGCCTAATAATATGATGCCTAATAATATGATGCCTAATAATATGATGCCTAATAATGCTCTTAGTGGAGGCGCTGATAATGACGTCAATATTACTATGCAACCAAAAATTTGCGATATGAATGTTGGCGAAAATGGAACTGCTAAAAGTTTAAATGATGAACCAGGAATTCCAGAATTAATGGCGCTTTATTTAGATGACAATTACGATTATTCAAACGGTACATTTACTGGAATGTCAGCGGACACAAAAAAACAATTTCAAGATGATTTGAAGACTTTTTACACTGCTTTTACAGGAAATAATGTTATGCCGCCAGAGATTACCAAATTTAGTGATATTAAATTAAGAGATTTTAATAGTCTTAAGGGTTGTCAGGGTGCTATTTCACCGTTAAAAAATAAATATACAATTAGTAAAAATGACAAGCTGTTTATGGAATACGCAAAAAATACACAAGGCATGATAAAAACCGCTGCTCAAAATCAAAGTAAGTTATTGGATGTGATAAATGAATTATTCACATATGTGGTTGACCCATATAGTGGAAAACAAAAAATACGCGTAAATCCTAAATTAACGGAAGAATCATTGCAAAAATGCGTTGAAAAAACAAGAAAATTAATTATTGATTTATATGTTACTTGTGAAATGGACTATGTTAAGGGAATTAAATTGTATGAGGCAATTGTAGAGGCGAAAATTTTAGAAACTACGCAAAAACAAATACAGACTTTGAACAAAGAAGCTAGTAAAATAATCGAGGATACTACTAAAGTAGTAGAACCAGTTCCTAAACAAGTTTTAGCTCCTAGCAATAATGTTGCTGCGGATATTAATCCAATTGCTCCTAAAATTCCTGTACCTCCTGCCAATAATGTTGTTGCTTTTGGCAAACCTTCGAATGTTAATCCTATAGAAAAGCCAGACAATTTTGCCGCGGATTTTAATAATGTAGGGAATCAACAATTTGTTCAATAAATAAAATATAATTTATTATGTGCTTTAAATAAATTATGTTTTTATAAAGATTTGCCTATACTTCCAAATAGTTTACGCGCGTTAAGCAATGCTTGGCTCCTTAACTCCTTTTTTGCTTTAGTTAGTGAACCTGTTTTTTTTAACGTTTTTTCTCCAGCATCAAGTGCGGTTGTCCATTTTTTACCGCCATATTTTCTGGTTCCTTTATTTTTTCTTCTTTTTGTCATTCTATTACGTCTTGTAGGCATTTATATATATTTATCAAATATTAAATATTTATTAAATGTTAAATATTTAAATGTTAAATGTTAAATATTTATTACTGTATAAATATTTAATTATCTTAAACAAACTCAGTTCATTTAAGCAAGAGACGCGGCAGCGGATTTAGCAGCAGAGGCGGCTTTGGAAGCAGAAGCAGCCTTGGAAGCAGCAGCGGAAGCAGCAGCAGAAGCTTGAGCAGCAGCAGAACGAGCTCTGGAAGCAGCTTTGTTGGCGGCTTTGGAGCCTCTTCCTCCACCAGAAGCAGAGGCGGATTTGGAAGCAGCGGCAGACTTAGCAGCAGAGGCGGCTTTGGAAGCAGATGCGGCAGCAGAGGCGGCTTTAGAAGCAGCGGCGGAAGCAGCAGAAGCAGCCTGACGAGCAGCAGAAGCAGCACGGGCACGGCCGCGAGACATTGATCGGGAGCGAGAGCGAGACATAGAGCGACGACGGGTAGCCATTTATATATATATCTTATATAAAAAAATATAAACGCTGGTAAAAAATGCTAAATAATTTAAATAATTATTCTTAATCTTCCCAAACTCGATTTGTTGAATTCCACCACATTTTGTCTCCCTTTTTAACATTAAATATTGCCCTAAATACTGGCAACCTCGACAATGGAACATTACATCTGTATTTATCCGGAGGATGCGGATTTGTCCTTAATTGTGCTTCTAAAGCTTTTTTGCTTAATTTCTGTCTTTGTTGAATCGCAAAATATATAAAGAAAGCTTCGAACGATAGTCGTTGCACTGGCAAGTTATCTTCATTTTTAAGTTGAAAATCTCTTAAATATTCGCGACAAATAGTTAATCCTGAAATATCTGCTAAATCTTCACCTATACTTGCTGCTGCGTCGAATTTAATTCCGTCATAAGCAGCAAAAGTTTCATATTGCTTAATAACATTTTCTTGTATTTTCTTAAATACCTTTTTATCTTTTTCTGTCCACCAATCATGTAATTTACCATTCTCATCATATTTGCTACCCCAATCATCTAAAGCATGCGACATCTCATGCGCTATTGTAAAACCTATGTGTGCTAAATTATATTCGATTCCTCTTTCTTCTAAATCAACAAAAGGTTTTTGAATATAACCTAAAGGGATATATATACCATTTTCAGTTGGAGTATACATCGCATTTACTATATACGCCTGCGTTCCTGCAAACTTTGGCGGCACCGTCGACCAATCTATAACAGGTATGTCTATTTTTGGTTTCCCTTCTAATATGACAGCATTTTCGTGTCTCCACATAGCAACTTTTGTTAAATTTCCCCATATATCATCATCTACATAATCTAGCAAAGGGTCTGCTCTCAATAATTCAGGAGAACCTACTGTTAACTTAAAGTTATCCAGTTTTTTTAAAGCCACTTCTTTTGTTTTTGGTTCTAACCATCTATTTCTTTTGATAATTCTTGTAAAGACTGTTTTCAAATCCTTCGCCATTGTTTTTACATAATCTATGGCGGTTTGATTTTTATATTTTGCAATATATTCGTTTGTTAAAAATGTGTTAAACGCAAAACCCATAGGATACATTGCGTATAAATCTAAACCTATCATTTCTTCTTGACCTGCGACAAATTTACCTTCAAACTCAAAAAAATTTGTTCTTCCTTCTAAAGTAAACCTTTGTAACTGTTTAATATATATAAAAATAAAATACGTTCTCCATTTTTCATTATCCCATTCTTCTAGTAACAATTTTGTCATACAAGCAATATAATTTAAGTTCGATGTAATAAAAGTTTCTGGAACTTTTTTGAAACTCATTGCATTAGCAAACATTTCCCAATCAAACCCATATTTTTCTAGGGCTTCATCTTTATGTACTACATTATAACCATCCGGGTCTTCATGTTTTACATCAGTACAATCATACGCATGTATTATTTGTAACTCACACTCAAATATATACTCAACCTTATAACCGTGTTTTTCGCCAAATGTAATTGTAAATAAATCTTCTAAATACTGTAAAAACCTTTTTCTATATTTTTTGGAATATTCGTCTGTTTCGTAATCAAAATAAATATTAAGATTATTTAATGACAATTTTGGTCCATCGACGTAACATCTGTATATTTTGGGGTTTTTATCATCAGGGTTCAAAGACCACACAAACGGACAGCTCCACGAAACTACTTCATTATAATTTATTAATCCTAGTAAATTCCATAAATTACTTTTGTCTTTTCTTAATTGGTCAATATTATTTACAAAATAATCGGCATAATATTTTGTTTGTTTAAGTGTATTTTGTTTCATAGCAGATGCGTAATATCTTTTCATATTTTTGGCTAATGACGTTTTTTTATTTGTAGTATACTCTTTTACAATTTCACTTAGTTCTCTAAAAACTTTATCTTGCGTTATTCTAAAATTATCGACTTGAACTATATATTTTTGTTCATCTTTAAGTTCATAATCAGTTAACCACCTGTCATTAATGTAAGAATAAAAATCATTCTGAGGATTTATCTTGGATGGACTTACTGCTTTTTTAAAATTACGCAGTAATTGTTTTTCTAAATTGTAGTTTGTAGATAGAAAATCAATTTTGTTTTTTTTAAATGTTTCTTCAATCTTGTCTTCAAAAGTCTCGTATTTATTAAAATAATTTTTACATACTATGTCACGTTGTTCTTTTGACAAATTTAATGACTTAGTTACAGAGGGAGTGATATTATTTTTAAGTGTTTTATTCTTTGCGGTTTTTTGCTTTCTTTTACTATTATTTTTCATTTTATTATTTGCTTTCATATAAAATAATTATATATTAATTTTCTTTATATAATTATTTGTAATGTTTGTTTTTATTTACATTTAACAATTATGTTAATGACAATGACCATCATCTAAATAAATACGGTATACAACAGGCAAAGGTAACGGATATATTGGTTCTAAATTTCGCGGTTCTTTTGCTGTATTTTCAAATATAAATTCACTAATTCTTGTAAGACTTGAAATAGGGATAAGAATCAAATTATTTGTTTTATCAGAGCAACAGCAGTTATGATTATTATTATTTGCATTATTCTGGTTTTTATTAATATCTGAAATAAACAAATTATTTTTATATAAATAACTGTCTATGTATAATCCTTTGATATTTTTACAACCAAAATGATATGAAATGCGATTATACAAATCTGCCATTGTTTCATCTTTATACATATAAACTAATGTGCTATACCCACAAAATTTAGTGATTTCGAATATATACATTCGGGCTGGAACTTCTGTATTATATTCATATACTCGTTTATAATAATCATTTATATCCATCTTTAAATATACAAATATATGTCAAAATATCTTTAATTTGTTTTATATAATTGATTGTATAATTGATGTTTACAATTTAGTTAAATTTACCCTCTATTTTGCTCAATAAATCAACATCATAAACCAAATTGCCAGATGGTTTATACGAATTAATCGGCTTATATTCCTTCTTTGGTTTTCCTTTCTGATTTTGGTCATTTCCTTTCATATTTAACATGAAATCATTTGGGTCTTTTGATTCAATTGTTAATTTATTATTGTCTTCGACAGTTTCTTCTACAGGTTGACCATATTCATTAATTACAATACCTGTCTTTTTCTTCAATTCTGTTCTAACATAGGATGGCACCCAATGTAACCATGAAATAAAAAGCGCATTCGGATGCGTATAACGCACATTGAAGCCATTTGTTTTTAGTTTATCGATTAAATAGGCTACACACGCGGCTTGGTCATATCTTGGAACGCCAATAATCATTTCCGGAACTACAAACCAGCAAAATTGCTCATCCTTGCTCTGACGCGACACAGTTTTGATTCTTACATGAATGCGATTTAAAATTTTATTAAATAGTGCTAATTGTGTTAAATCATATTGGCGTTTTTTTTCATATAAATCATCAATGTTTAATTTTTCCGAAAAGTCAGTAATATTTTCTAGAGTAAAAATATTTGCCATTTAAATACATTTTAGAAAAAAAGTTATTAAAATAATTGTATTAAATAATAAAATGACACTTAAACATTTGGTTTTATCTGGAGGAGGCCCTATAATGATACAATTATTAGGAGCTATACAGCATTTAGAAGCAAATAAGTTTATTGATTTGAAAAATATTGAAAGCATTTATGGAACATCGGCCGGAGCCATAGTTGGCGTATTAATTTGTTTAAAAAATGACTATGACTGGGAAACTATTAATGAGTACATTATCAAACGTCCATGGCACGATGTATTTAAAATTAAAGTTGAGAAAATATTGGAAACGTATAGTAAAAAAGGTATTTTTGATTTGAAAACAGTTGAAAAATGCTTTAAACCGTTGTTTGACGCCAAGGACATTTCAATGGAAATCACATTGGAAGACTTTTATAAATATTCGAATATCGAATTACACTTATTTTCATTTGAAGTAAATGAATTTAAAGTTGAAGATATTTCATATTTGACACATCCTAAATTACCTCTCTTAACTGCTATTCAAATGTCAAGTTGTTTGCCTATTTTGTTAGCGCCGGTTACAATCGATAATAAGTTTTTTATTGACGGCGGCATTGTTTGTAATTATCCATTAAAACATTGTATTGACTCAGGTAAAAATCCTGACGAAATTTTGGGCTTTAAAAATAAATATGACAATGAAAAAAAAAGTCATATTAATTCTGAATCTACATTATTGGATTTTTTAATGTGTTTCTTTTTTAAAGTTATTTATAGTTTAAACACAGACGATTTACAACCACACATTACTAACGAATTTTTATGTAAAGCAGATAAAATGAGTGTTGAAATGTTAAAAAATTCGCTTAATAGTGTAGATGTGCGCAAAACATTGTTTAATAATGGTATTGAAGATGCTAAAGATTTTCTCTCTCAATTAAATCTAAAGGACAGTGTTTAAAAATTGCGTCAATGTATCCTTGGTTGGTTTCGCGTCATACTCTATCACTTGTCCATCCTTTAATAGTTTAATTGTGGGGAAACCTTCAATGTTATACTTATTCATTGCTTGTTCTACTTCTGCCGTTTCCTGTGTACAATTTATTTCAGTGAAAATAACCTTGTACCCATTGATAGTCTTATTTTCGTATTCGCTTTTAACGTCATTCCACGCGGGTTTCGCGGTTTTACAGTGAGGACACCAATCTACAAAAAAAAGCATCAATTCAGCCTCTTTACTAGCAGTTTGATTTGTTCCTTCTAATGCCTGCTCATTGTTTGCGCTAAAACTCTTTCCGCTAATACTAGTATAATAGTAAATTGCCACTGCAATAAATAAAACTACAACTGCAATATACATCCAATAAGTTGTTATAAACTTTTTTCCTATCGAAAACATGCCTCCGTCACTTCCTGTTTGGAAATTTGAAAAATTAATATTTCTACTTGACATTTATATATATTTAAGAAGAAATTATCACTATGTTTTAACGAATACAATTTAAAGATTTGTTATTCTTTTATCTAAAATGTTATTTAGAAGTATTGACGGTAAAATCATTGAAATAAATAGATACGATTTTAAGAATGATAAGTTATATTATGAAAAAATAATGACTTTAAAAGTATCTTTTTTTTCTAAACTATAAAATTATAAAACATTGTCTCTAAACTACAAAACTTTTTATAACAAAAATGCCTAACAATCCCAAAAATAAACTAAATATATAACTACACATTATATTTGTATTCATTTGAGACAACACACTTTCAGATTTTACTACATTTGTAGCACTTTTTAAATAATTCGTTTGAAGTATATTTAAATAAATTGTATAAGCCAGAATTATTAAGACTATTATTTTCACAATTGTCGAGGTTATAAAAAAATTGCTTAATGGACTTATTATAAAAAGAATAATTAGAGCTATTGATATTGCTGAACACGTACATATTTTTTTTGTCGAATCTGTAAATATTATTAAGTTAAACGGGGTGTCTAAATCCATATATTTTATATTATATTATTTTTTTATACTTATATTATAATAATGACACTCACGCGTAAAAATAGAAATAATCATAATAGAACAAAAAAAAGAACATTTGGTAAAAAAGATTATGCGTCTGGTGATGGCATGCTAACATCGGTTTGGGGTCCTGCCCAATGGCATTTTTTACACACGATGAGTTTTAATTATCCTGTGAATCCAACCCCGCAAGACAAAAAACATTATATGGATTATATGATAAATCTTCAACACGTATTGCCGTGTAAATATTGTAGAATGAATTTAACCAATAATTTTAAGAAAAAACCACTTCAAATGTGTGATATGGCTAGCAGAGAAACGTTTTCGCGTTACATTTATGAACTACATGAGACGGTTAATAAAATGTTGAAAAAGAAATCAAATCTATCTTATTGTGATGTGAGAGAAAGGTATGAACATTTTAGGTCAAGATGTACGGAAGAAAAACCCAAAGTGTTTAATTTTAAGAGAACTGCTGCCAAAACAAAGAAAGAAAAGGGTTGCACTGAACCATTATATGGAAAGAAATCTAAATGTATTATTAATATTGTACCACAAGAAGATAAATCCAAAACATTTCAAATGGATAAGAAGTGTATTAAGAAACGAGATTAATATTTTTTCACGAAGTTAAGAGAAATCAAAAGTAAAATATTTTTTAAATATATATATTATATAATAATGAGCAAACTATCTGGAGGAGCAATAGCTGGGATTGTATTAGCGGTAGTGGCAGGAGTAGTCTTATTGGGTGGCGGTGGTGTTAAGTTGTTCAATGATAATACAGCTTCAGTCCAAAGACAAGAGCAGCGCTCGGTTGATTATGAGAGGGATTTTAGCGACAGCATTGTCGGTGGCAGAAAAACCAAGCGTCGCAAACCTAGAAAAAACGCATCAAAAAAGCGTTAAATAATATTTAGATATCTTATTTTCGATATTTAAATATTTTGATTTTACTTTATTTTTTGCTCCACTTTTTTAAAAGTGGATTACATTCCAAATGCACTAAAACTACTTATTACTGGTTGTGGTAAATAACTATTCTCAATGGCATTATAATTTGGCACCTTTTTACATTCAAATGACGGCTCAGGACATCTAGCACATGCTGGGCAAGGAGGGCATTTTGGCGCACTATCAGGGTCATTATTGCTACCACTGCTGCTGCTAGACGATGAATTATATGCCGGGCAAACTGGGCATACTGGTGGAACAACTTGCGATTTCAAAATATACAAGTCTTCTTGCCCTGACGGGATTTGACTTGCAGGAATTCCAGGAGGAAGCGAACTGTAATAATCGCTGCTAGAGCTAGATGTTCCTGTAGAAGCAGCAGGTGCTTGAGCGTAATAAGCAGTATTTCCATTAGGTCCAGTTACAGAACCAGCACTGCCTCCATACGCACCAGTGTAAGACATGGCTGAAGCTCCTGTTTGATAAGGTGACCCAGTACTTCCATAATATTGTGTAGATGTAATAGAACCATTATTGGATTGTGTAGAAACTGCGGCAGAACCGTGTTGCGAAAAAATAAATGTCTCGCCACTAGCCAAAGTTATTTTTATAGCAGTTTGACCATCACTTCCCGTGTAAACAGTTGCGGTCATTTTTAAGGGTCCTTGAGCATAATATGTATTTGCTGTGGCTGTTGTTCCTGATGGAGGTGTTGAAACCAAAATAATAGGATAATTTGGTTGGCTAATTTGAACTAATTGGAGACTTTGACTCCCGTCGCTATTTACAATTATAGTAATAGTATTGCCAGATGGGTCAATAAATACAGTGCCCGTTTGGAGTTGGATTGCTGAACTCGAAGGTAAAGAACTCGATGAAGAAGAAGTCCACGATGAAGAATTAGAAGCCGCTTGTGTTAAAGTAATAGTTTGCCCATTATCAAGTTTTACATTTATAGCAGATTGTCCATTACTACCAGTAACAACAGTAGCAGTAATTTTAGAACCGTAATAGGTATTTGCTGTAGCAGTTACACCGGATGGAGGCGTTGTAGTTAATACTATCGGTGTACTGTCTCCTGCTCTAACTAATTTTATACTATTGCCAGAAATAACTGTAATACTATTGCCATTAGCATCGGTATAAGTAGTTCCGGTTCCAAGATTTGTCGTTGTTGTATTTGTAGTCATGCCTTCTTTGCCACAACTACCTCCTAAAAAGGAACATAAAACTAACCCTAATAATAAAATCAAGAAAAGAAATAATGCGTCGTTCATTGTATAATTTATATAGTGAAAAAAGTTTACAACTATAATATTTATATTAAAATTGAATTAAAATAATCTAATATAAATATTTAACAATTACATTATAGAGAATGAAAACTGACTACGTAAGCGCAAGCATTATTGAAGAATCTGATTCTGAAGAAGTTATAAAAAAACCTAAAAAACCTAGGCAAATACAAAATCCATTGCAAAAATATTATAAGGAAGATGCTAACATATTTGAAATTGGCGTAGATGAAGCAGGAAGAGGACCTCTTTTTGGGCGCGTTTATACGGCTGCGGTTGTTTTACCTAAAGATGATTCTTTTGACCATTCATGTGTGAAAGATAGCAAAAAATTTCATTCTAAAAAGAAGATTGAAGATGTTGCCGAATATATTAAACAAAATGCGGTTGCTTGGTATGTTAGCTTTGAAGATGAAAAGGTGATTGATGAAATTAATATTTTACAGGCTACACAGCAATCGATGCACTCGTCTATTTTGGAAACCAGAAAGCAAGTTATTGGAAAAATGAAAGATAAAGAATACAAAATCGAATTGCTAATTGATGGTAATTATTTTAAACCAATTACGATTTTGAACAAAAAAACGTCTAAAATAGACACAATTCCTTACACCACAATTGAAGGCGGTGATAATAAATATACGGCAATTGCGGCTGCGTCTATTTTGGCAAAAGTAGAAAGAGACAAATACATTGATGAATTGTGTGAACAAAATCCAACACTTTCTGAATATTACGGCATTGACTCAAATAAAGGTTATGGTGCTAAGAGGCATTTAGATGGTATAAAAGAACATGGGATTACCATTTGGCACCGTCGAAGTTTCGGCATTTGTAAGAGTTTTGTTTAGAAAAAAATATAAAACTTAAAATGTAAAACTTAAAATGTAAAACAAAAAATAAAATTGAGACTAAAATACTTTTTTAAACAACAGTTATAAAATAAAACACTTAAAATAATATTAACAATTAGAATAAATAAACAATGCGCACATTAGTTTTTGACACGGAGACCACCGGATTGCCCAAAACGCAAATTATTACTCCGGAAACGTTGAATGCATGGCCTCACATAGTCCAGTTTAGTTATATAATATTTGACACGGACACAAATAAAATAGTAAAAATAAAGGATTGTATAATAAAGGTTCCTGATGGCGTTACAATTTCAGAGGAAAATTCAAAGATACATGGGATTACAACCGAAATATCCTTGGCAAAAGGCGTCAGTTTAAAACCTGTTCTCGAAGAATTCTTCGAAGATTTAAATGCCGCAGACCATATTGTTGGGCACAATGTATCTTTTGATATAAATATGATTAAGGCGGAAATAAATAGATTAATATTAGATAGTTTGGATGTTAATGAAGTAGTAAATCTACATGAATATTTAACCGTGTTAAAAACCACGAATAATATTTATTGCACGATGCAGGAAACAATTGAATTGTGTGCTATTGAGATGAAAGATAAATTTGGCAGACCCTATAAAAAATTTCCCAAATTGGTGGAATTATACCAGAAAATGTTTGGTGTCACGCCGAAAAATCTACACAATTCATTAAATGATGTAATTGTTTGTTTACGGTGTTTTATAAAATTAAAATATTATGTAGATATTGTACAGCATAGTGCGGAAATAAAGCAAATGATTAAAGATTATTTGTAAAATATTATACTTTATACAATAAATAAAAAGTATAATATATTCTTTAAGTCGAACACATTCTTTCAGTCGAACACATTCTTTCAGTCGAACACATTCTTTAAGACGAACACATTTCGCAAATTTCGTCCTTTGCGTCTTCATTTTTTTCTTGGTTTTGTTCTGGTTCAATCGTGAATTGTTGTGCTTGGTGTTTGGCTTTGCGTCGCAAATAATAAATACCTGTCTTCAATCCTTGCTTCCAAGAATAGAAATGCATTGACGTCAACGTGTTATATGTAGGGTCTTCCACCCATAAATTCAAACTTTGACTTTGACAAATGAAAGCACCGCGGTCGGCCGCCATATCAATCACGTGTTTCATAGGCATCTCCCAAACAATCTTGTATTTATTACGAATATGCTCTGGTAAAATTGTCAGTTGTTGAACCGAACCTTTATTCGCAATAATATTGTTTTTTATTTGTTCATTCCATAAACCTAACTGAATTAGTTCTTTCATCAAATATTTATTTACGACAACAAACTCACCGGCAAGTGTTCGTCTGCTGTATAAATTACTAGTAAACGGCTCAAAACATTCATTGAACCCTAAAATCTGAGATGTACTTGCTGTAGGCATTGGCGCAACCAGCAACGAATTACGTAGGCCATATGTAATTATGGATTGTTTAAGAGCGTCCCAATCATAACGACCTTGTGTCGGCTCTTTGGACCACATGTCGTATTGTAAGACACCTTTGGACGCAGGCGAGCCTTGAAATGTGCTGTAAGGTTCACCCAATTCTTTCGCAATTTCATTACTTTTTTCTAACGCCGCATGATAAATTGTTTCAAAAATTAATAAGTTCACTTCTTTCGCCGCTTCTGAATGAAATGGAATGTCCAACAAAACAAATGCGTCCGCCAAACCTTGAACGCCAATGCCAATTGGTCTATGCTTAAAATTGCTGGTTTTGGTTTTTTCTGTTGGATAAAAATTAATATCAATCACACGATTTAAATTATTTGTCACGACTTTTGTCACCTGATGAAGTTTCTCATAATTAAATAGTTTAGACTCCGCATCTACAAAAGATGGCAGCGCAATGGACGCCAAATTACACACAGCAGTCTCTTTATCGTCTGAATATTCCATTATTTCACAACATAAATTTGAACTCTTAATGGTCCCAATATTTTGCTGATTCGATTTCTTATTAGCCGCATCTTTAAATAATATGTATGGTGTGCCTGTTTCCATTTGTGCGTCCAAAATCTTAAACCATAAATCGCGTGCGTTTACAATTTTACGCGCTTTGCCGTCAGCCTCATATTTCTCATAAAGCTCAACAAATTTGTCGCCATATACGTCGGCAAGACCGGGACACTCGTGAGGGCAAAATAGCGACCATTTAGCATTGCTTTTGACGCGCTCCATAAATAAATCTGAAATCCATAGAGCATAAAATAGGTCACGTGCTTTCAACTCCTCATCACCGTGATTTTTTTTCAATTCCAAAAAATCATCGATGTCTGGATGCCACGGCTCTAAATAAATCGCGAAAGAACCATTACGTTTTCCGCCACCTTGGTCAATATACCTAGCAGTGTTATTGAAAACACGCAACATTGGAACTATACCATTTGAAGTTCCGTTTGTTCCTTGAATATGCGTTCCTTTAGCTCGAACATTGTGAATATGAAGACCAATGCCACCGGCATATTTTGATATTTGAGCGCAATCTTTAAGCGTATTGTAGATTCCATCGAGACTGTCATCTTCCATAGCAATTAAATAACATGAGCTTAGTTGTTGTCTCGGCGTTCCAGCATTAAATAGTGTCGGTGTCGCATGCGTAAAATATTTTTCGGACATTAAGTCGTAGGTTTCTTTAACCAAGTCAAGACTATGCGGATTATTTAAATCTCCGTGAATTCCTATTGCCACCCGCATCCACATATGCTGCGGTCTTTCAACAATCTTTTTGCCAATTTTGAAAAGATACGCGCGCTCCAATGTTTTAAACCCAAAATAATCGATTAAATAATCGCGGTTACCGTCAATCATCTCATTTATTTCGTCTGAATATTTAGAAACATAATCGTATAAGGCTTGTGACAATAGAGGTTTATGTGTGCCGTGAGTATCTTTGAAATCGTATAATTGCTTCACAACATTAGAAAATAGTGTGTCAGTATTTTTTTGATGATTGGAAATAACAATACGAGCAGCAAGAGTGCCATAGTCAGGGTGATTCGTTGATAGTGCGGCACACTGCTCGGCAGCCAATTCGTCGATTTTAGTAGTTTCGATTTTGTCATAAAGCTGGTCAATCACTTTCATCGCTAATGAAGAATAATTAATTTGAATGTTTGCTTCTTGACCTAATTTTTTGATTCTAGCCAATATTTTGTCAAACGTAATATCCTCTAGTTGACCGTTTCGTTTTGTTACACGCATTTCATTTGTATTGTCCATTATTTATATATAAATTATATAGATAGTTTTAAATCTATTTTTTTATAAATTGAAAGAATACACAAATTATAAAAATATATAATTTATATATATGAAAGGTTTTGTATTTTTAATGCTTTTTTTACTATTAGCAGTTATTCCACCACTTTTTTCAACATTTAATACATCATTAAAATCTAATAAAGAAGGGTTTACTTTAGGTGGCGCAATCGGTGATTATCCGGCTGCTCAAACCGATGTATTAGTCCAAGACACCTATCCTATTACAGGTATTAATGGCGTTTCCGACCAAAGTGCTGAAAAAATGTGGTTTAAATATCCTATTTTTGAAGTAGGTTCTTTTAAACAGATGACAAATAATATACGATATCCTAATAACCCTGATGATGCGCGTTGCACAGCTGCTAATTTCTGCTATGCGTTATATAAGGATAAAAACCTGGGTTCAAATATTGTTACACCATTGCCACCTGTAGACCCGAATTCAGGAACTCGTATTGGTTATTTTGCGACAAGTGAGAATTTGTTACCATTTAGAACCAACGTCACCAATATTTTGTATTAATCCAATTTCTTAATCCATTTTAGCAGACAGCCTTGCGCTCCTGTATTTGTAGATAAAAAAGGTTTTTCCGCATCTTTTTTAATTTTTTTTGCCGGCGCTCTATGCTCGTAACCTGATACGCGCTCTTGTTCAATAATCTTCCACACTTTTTCCAATTGTGGAATATTATTTTTAAACCATTCCTTGTTTCTTAAAACAAGAACACAACTAAACACCTCAAGTTTCCAATAAATAAACTTCATGTAGGTATAATTATATTCTTCTGATTGATACAAAGAGAGAGTATCGTCTTCCCATTTTGTAATATCGGCTTCTTCAACTAAATCTAATGGTTTATATACGTAAAACGGTTTGCCTTCCTTAGTATGAAAATAAATAATGATTCCCTTCATTTTATCGCCTTGGACATTGTCATTTTTATATACATTGTAATCAGAATATTCCGTGAATTTAGTCTCTAAAAAGTCACATTCATCTAAGTCGCATACTTCCATTTGTAATTGCATTTGAACCCAATATTCCTTTTTGGGAATTCCATTTATGTCTCGACTTACCACATTTTTTATTTCCAACATGCGACCATAACGCTCTGAACTTTTGTCAACGTTGATGCCATCTGGTGACGCACCTACAAATTTATGGGTTGGGTGTTGGATACAACCAAAATCTTCCACTTTTGTCTTATATTTATGCTCATATATTAAAACAGACAATGGTTCGTATTTTTGACCCCAATGTAGTGATGTATTTGTATTTACCATTTTTACTTGTTCATCGTCTCCATTATTGTCGTCGAATTTTTTAATTGGTTGACATTTCTCGTATATAAGTTGATTAATTGTGGATTGGCTTTCAAATGCTTTCCACGCATTGCTCGCAGTAATCAGATTCCAGCGAAATTGATACCATTCTTGCGTTCTTTGTACAGGTTGTGGTATTTCACGCAATCCAATTATTTTTTGTTCTTTTACAGCATTATTTTCATTTTCTTCTACATAATCATTTTGTTCTTGATTGCTAGACCTTTCAGTATAAAACGTTGTAATAAAAATTTGAAACGCATCTTCAAGCAAGTCATTCATATCATCTTCTACAAAATCACTTGAGAGAATTTGTTCTTCAAATTGAATGTAAAACATATCTTTTATTTCTTCTAATAGTTCTTCGTGGAAATCCGGTTCCGAAATAGCGGACGGATTATCAATAACATATTCTTCCATTAAATGTAGTGCTGTTTCCATTAATTCTATTGCACTTTCTTCGTCGAAAATAGTTGGTTCATCTTCAAATACTAATGTATGTAAAATATCTTCCAATTCTTTTAATTCATGTATATATTGAAACATTATATATATATGAAGTGTAGTTTTTATATAGGTTTTTCACACCTTTTTACAGAATTCTTTAATCTCTTCCAAAAGATGTCAAATTAGTAAAAATATTTATTATATCCAAATAGTAATCCATTGACGCTCTTATAAAATCGCCATTATAATTGCGCTGTAGTATACTGTTTGTATCATAAATAATATAAACTGAAAATAACATTAAACTAAAAACAGTAATAATTTTTTTTATTAGAGATGTTGTTGGGATAAATATTTGTACAATTCTAACAATAAGTAAAAGTGTCAATAATTCAAATAATAGCAATCCAAATTTAAATCCTAATTTTATTCCAGATACTATTAAACCAAAACCAAATGCAAACATTAATGCGAAAATGCTGATAGCACCTGTCATGGCCATTTTAACATTTTCTTCGCCAACAACTAGTCTTAAATTAGAAAATATATAACCCCAAAGTACGGATGTAACACTAAACATTATGAATTTTAACCACGCGGGCAAAGGCAAAACTGCTATTGGTATTACAAGGGCTAATATCAAAACAAAGGCTAATATTCTATACATGGATGAATTATATTTATTATTGGGGTCTACGCTTATTTTTTCCATAACATAATAGGTTATTCCCAATTGGACAATTAAATTTGCGAAAATCATAATAAAAAATTCTTTTTTGGTTGTTATCAACTTAAATAAATCAGACAAGTTAGCTTTGAAAATGGAATTCATTATATATAATTATAATATTTTTTTTATTTATAATTATAAGTTAATTGTCTTCATTGTCCGATGATGAGTCTTCACCTTCTTGTTTTGTAGTATTCTTATTCTTAATAGTACCTTGCCCTTTTTTAGGTGCCAAAGATTTTAACGTAGAAACGCGTTTATCCAAATTTTTCAAAGTAAAATGTTTATTGGTTTTGGTATAAGCCAACGCAGGTATTTCCTTTATAGACCCATTTGTTTTATCATAAACAACATCTTTAACCCTTTGTAATTTTTTTCTGTCAATACAATCCTTCAAAAACGATGTTAGTATTTTCGTCTCTTCTAGGTCAAGATTATTATCGGTTTTATATTTTTCGACAAACTCTAGCAATTTCTTTGTTTTAATAGTTTTATTTAATTTACACCATGGTTCATTTACATTCACATTTTTTTCGTTCTCTAAAAACTTATCAAGATTTGATAAATCTTTTTCGGATTTTGTTTCTTGAAGTGGATTCCCATTTAAAAGCATTGTTTTATACATAATGTTTTTTAGTTCTAGACATTCTTCTTCTTTTTCTTTTGTTGTTTCTTTGATTGTAATATTTTCTTGTTCCATTTATACATAATATATAGACATCAGTTTAACTCACTTTTATTTATTATATAATTATTAAACATTTATTTATTATATTGGTTTTATATTGGTTCTATATAATTTATTATTTTATTCATAAATTTTATACCTATATAATATTATGGAAAACAATAACAATTTAGATAACAAAGAACAAAAAATAATCAATATAACTGGAACAAATAATAAATATCAAATGAAAAAGTTGATAAGAGAGAAACTGCCAGAACCAAAAAAACGCGAAATTAGCAAAAAATGGACTTTTTCAGAAGAATATTACAATTACGATAAACAAATGAAATTAATAAATGACATTTCAGTCAATAATTTAGAAAAGAATTCAGATGACGCAATTACACAAACTGTAATACAAGAAATAAACAAAAAAATATCTGGTTATAAACAGCAAGATATTATTAAAAAGAAATTGGATGTTACCTTATTTATTGATTTTAATTGTGTAATTGAAAAAATGATTGAATGTGAATTAAAATGTCGATATTGTATTTGTGAAATGGCGGTGTTATATGATATAACAAGGGAAATGAAACAATGGTCTGTGGATAGAATTGACAATGATAAAGGTCATAATAAAGATAATTTTCATTTAGCCTGTTTAGATTGCAATTTAAAAAGAAGGAGAAGAACTGATGAAAAATTTTTGTTTACAAAACAATTAAATATTGTTAAGAATGAATAGAGTATAATTCTCTCTATTTTTATAAAATAAATATATAGAATGGAATGGAAATGGACAAAAGGCGAACCATACGAACGGTCTAGACGGTTATTTAAAGAACAAACGCCAGATAAAGATGTTATGCAAGATAAAGATACAGAAAGATTCAATGAAGAAATCGCAAGTTCGGCATATTCAACTGCTTTGAATCATGACGAAAATACGTGGGACATATTGAATCAAAGTTTGTCAGGAAATGGTTTTAAAGTTTCTAATAAGAGAGAAGAACTGGATTTTAAAATAGCGGATAGAGACCTAGTTCAACAAAGAGGCAATAATCCATTTTTATGTGAAACAAATTATGTGAATGATGTTTCTGTTAGAGACCAATTTTTGAAGCCCATTAATACTGCCGGAGACCGTGTTAAAAGCACTGATTCAACGAAGTAAAAACGAACTTTTAAAAGCAGTTGAATAATTATAAATTGCATTATTTTTGATTTATAATTATAATTATAATATTGTTTAAACACTCTTAACACACATGGTATACAATAATCTGTTAACCATATAAGCTAAATATGCGTTTATCAACAATAAAAATCCATGCATTGCCATTCTAAAACTCAACATTTTATAGTTTTTAAAAACAAATATTATTTCAGTAAATATAGCAACTATAAGTAAAGCAAACATTATCATCGAGATAATAAGAAAATAGTTACACCACTGTTTATTTAAAGGACCAAAATACTTAGTCATAAAATCAGACATTATATAATAGACATAGGTTTTATTTGTAATATTAATATTAATTTATTTTGAAATAAACTACTTAAATATGTTTAATAATTTAACATAATGAATACAGTAAATTATACAACGCAAAATGAATTATTGCTAAATAATTTGATGGATTTTTATAAAGATGAAACTAACTTAACACGGATGTTAAAAATTATTACTGGTGATTCGAAAATCTCCTTAAGAATTGTTGATTGGTTTGCAACGAATTACGCCAAAAAATATTATACCTTATTAGCCGATGGGCACAAACGGTTTAAGGTGTATTATGATTACAAATTAAAACTAAAAGCTTACTCTAAAAAAAGATTCGACCCTTTTTGTAGGTGGGATAGAATCAGCATTCCTTACAAAAACGATACATGTATTGAAACCACCATCGGTCAACTGAACTTCTTTAAATGGGCAATTGAAAATAAGGTTATTAATTACATTGAAGATAATTATGATACAATTGAAAAGGATATGAATAATAGAAATAGCACATCTAAGAGGAAGGAACAAGTTACAGATAATTCTAAAACTAGAAAGAAGAGAGAAGAATTATCGATTTCCGCAACAAAAAGCATTAAGAAAGAGGAAGTCGAAATTGTAGTACAGTTTAATTAATCTTTTTAATGATAATAAAAAATAATAATAAAAATTAACTATATAATGAACGATATACAAAAAAGATTTTTATTATTTATATTTGGATGTATTGGTATCCGGTCATTATTTGTCATTATTGCGAAAAATAGCAGCGCTAATGTTCTGCCATATTTGGGTTATTTAGCACTTATTCCAACCATAGGATTTATTTATATTTTCGCAACAGATTCACGAAAAACAGGTGTGGAAGTTTTTGGAGACAAAATTTGGTGGAATAATTTGCGCCCATTGCACGCAGTTTTATACGGATTATTTGCTTTTAATGCGATAAAAGGAAATAAAGACGCTTGGATATATTTGTTAATTGATGTTCTAATAGGTCTAGTTAGTTTCTCTATTTTTCATTATATAAATGGTGACTTTTCTAAACTTATGGTTTCTTCATAGACCAATAATAATGATAATTGTTTAGTTGTGTTTGTAGTTTTTTATCTTCCAACACAATGTCTTCTTCAATAATGTCGGCAGCACTATCTAAAATAATTTGTCTTCTAGTAAATCTATATTGTCCAGGCAATAAGTCCTGATTAAATTGTTTTACAGCATCTTGTATTGACAATTTATTCTGTTCGGTCAATTTATATATAGCACTCTCGCCATCTAAAAAATACTTATAGAGCTCGGAATTATCCATTTTATAATTAAATAATATATATATATATTTTATTTAAATATTAATTATTTAAAATATTTAAAATATTTAAAAATACGTATCAATATAATGTAATGGGCAATTCACAAACAATTCAAAAAATAAATTATGAAGATATACAATTTGTTTTAAAAAATCAAGGTCACATTCTAATCAATACGTTATCTGAAAAAGAACAAGATTGTTTATTACCAAATACGGTAAATATTAACCAAGAAGAGGAATTTATTAACACATTAATTAAAAACGGTAATAAACAAATAAAAATTATAGTTTATGGTAAAAATAGCAATGATGAAAAAATATACGCGAAACATAGTCAACTTATAGGACTCGGATTTTATAATGTTTTTCTTTATACTGGAGGTCTTTTTGAATGGCTTTTATTGCAAGATATTTATGGCGTCAAAGATTTTCCAACTACTAAAAAAGAACTTGATTTATTAAGATTCAAACCGAGTCGTTTTTTTGGCGTTCAATTATTAGAATACTAGAATACTAGATTACTAGATTATTTGCCGTAAGATATTCAATAACCGCTTGATTCGACAAATCATCTGCTCGCGCATTTTTATTTCTAAAAATATGGAAAAACCGTATCTCATCAAAATCAGAGGCTAATATTTTTGCTTTATTATATAATTCAATTAAATTTTGCGAATTACAATTATATTTACCTATCATTTGATTAATGACAAGTAAACTATCACCTTCGACTTGTATATTTTTTATATTTAACTCAATCGCTTTTTGTAGTCCAAGTATAAGTCCTGAATACTCCGCGCAGTTATTTGTATCATTGGTACCAACAAATAAATGATTTGACCATATTTCTTTACCATATTTATAAATAACTGCTCCGGCACCAGCTAAACCAGGATTTCCTTTACTACAACCGTCAAACTGTATTTTGTATTCTATTTCTGGGAAAATCTTCGCGTCAGGTTGTTTATTATTTAATTTAATTTGTGGCAGCATTATCGGTCTTTTATATTATATTGTTATTTTATTTTTAAATTCATTTTTTTATTCATTTTTTAAATAAAATTTAATGGATTCAATTAAACCATTAAAGAATTTCCTTATGAAACAACCGTTAATTTTCAGTTATTGCCTACCGATATAAATAGAGAAATACGTTCCTATATTCTATAATAAATTGTATAATAAATTGTATAATAAATTGTATAATAAATTGTATAATATTTTGTAAAAACGATTTAAATTTTTTATATTATATTTAATGTAAAACTAATATAAAGAAATGATAGCATTTGTTTTATTTTTATCTTTTTTTGCGAATATTGTATTTTCTTCGGATACTGAATGTCCTGCGGTTACAACTCCGGGTGGTGACAGACGCGCCGATAAAAATAAGCTCCGTCTAGTCCAATACAATGTCGAATGGCTTTTTATTGATTATTATAGCTCGTCAAATTGTCCTGGTAGCGGTTGTACTTGGAAAAATCAAACCGCCGCAAATACTCATATGAATTATGTTTCCAATGTTATTAAGGATATTAATCCTGATATTATCAATTTTTGTGAAGTTGAAGGATGTGATGAACTTAACATACTAAAAGGTGAACTGGGTGATAATTCTTATAATCCGTATTTGCTGAAGGGTACCGATACTAGCACCGGACAAAATGTTGGCATGCTAACACGCGTCGACCCGATAAAATCCCTCTATAGAACTGACGCTAAGTTTAATTATCCGATTCCTGGGTCTAAATGCGGATACACAGATGCCGGCTCAACTGGAGTCAGCAAGCATTATATTACTGAGTTCAATTTTAATGACATGGACGTTGCTTTTATTTCGGCGCACTTTATTGCTATTCCGACGGAAGCTTCCAGATGTGCTCAAAGGGAAGGTCAAGCGTCTGTATTACAGTCCGTTATTGCCGATTATGTGTCACGCGACTACGAGGTAATCATGATGGGCGATTTTAACGATTTTGACGGCGAAGTTTTAGACGTGAATAGCAATAAACCGACATCCCAAGTGCTTAACATATTAAAGGGACAATTTGGCACTTATGCCGGAAAATACCAGCTCGTAAGCGTTGCTGAAAATGTTCAACAAAGTGAGAGATATAGTGATTGGTATGATTCGGATGATAATTGTAATACACAATCGAGCAAAGATTATTCGATGATAGACCATGTTTTGGTTACTAGCGGAATACAGAAAAATATTGCTGACGTCACTTTTTATCACAAATATCCTGAATCTTGCGCAACATATAACTCAGACCATTATCCAGTGATTGTTGATTTATATTTTTAATTAACGCCTACTTTTTTTAGATTTCATTTTATTACTGAGTTTTCTTTTATTAGTGCGCTTTCTACTGCTACGCTTAATTAATCCAAACGCAACCGGTTTCTCTGTATATTTTTGCTCTAAGCTGTAAATCTGATTTGATAAACTTTGTGGTATTCGACCCATAGAGCAAGCGCGGCAAGTATAATCCATTATATTCGCATAATCTACACCCACCATTTGAAAAAATGTATATATTTGCTCCAATGACAAATCCATAATACGCTCTGTTCTGCCTGTAAAACCGAAATTTTCAAGCGCTGGTTTAACCAAATCTTTTCTTTTCAAAACATCCTTTAAAATAAAGGTTAGACCACTTCTATAAATTAAATTGAAATTAGACATATCCGAACGCGCATATTTTGAGTCAGTAGGATTAAATATTTGTTCGTAAGTAACGGAACCATCTATCGCTGTTTTTTTTAAACGAATATCGGTTACATTGATGCCAAGCGTTTTATATTGATATTGTTGATAGGATTGCGTTATTTTTTCTTTTGGATTATTGTCATAAAACGCAAAATTTTTATTCGACAAATATGCGCTCAACCCAGAAACTCGTGATAAATTATCGAAATTTGATAATTTATCGAAACCAGGATGTAACGAAGCAGCTGTTTTAGTCATTTTATTGAATTCTATATCACGCATATAGTCACCTCTTACTTCATCCGCATAAGTGCTAATAATTGAAGCTGTTTCACTTTTTGGCACATTCGAAAACCGGCGCTGAACGTCTTTGATTATATCCATATTAGCAGTAATGCTTCCGATTGAATTTACATCTGGGACACATGCTTTGCTATAAACACGCACATTATTTCTAAAATATAAGGAAATCGGATTGTCTTTCTTCCAAGGTTCTAATAAATCTTCACATCCGTGACCCATTATCGTCATTGACATAACGAGTTCTTCTAAAACAGTAACGGATTTATAGTCTTTTGATTCTTCCTCTTTCGCTTTGCTTTCTTCTTTTGCTTCCTCCTTCGCTGCGCTTACCACTGACACTTGTAAAGGCAAATCATCTATTTTCGCTTCCACTTGCAAAGGTGCTTGCTCTAATACTCTTGATGCTGACGCTTGTTCTTCCGGAATTGTTGATAATCTACCTTTATTGTCGAGCCCATTTGTAACATATAAACTAACATAATCGGATTTCTTTTTGGCACCAGTATAGTCTATATTCGACGCCTTTAATTCTTTTTGTATGTCAGTTATTGTCATTGATTTATTAATTGATTTTGTTAATTTCTCTCTTGACAACATTTACATTATATTTATATTTATTTTTATTTGTAAAATAAAAATAAAAAACTATTAAATTTTAATATAATTATCGTAAAGCAGATTTAAACATACCAATTTCAGACCCTTGAAATACTAGGGTAGGTTCTGTCCAATAAGAAATCAAATTATATTTTGATATTATGTGGTTAAACCAATGATCAATTGGTTTATCAATAATAGTTTCATTATTAAAAATATCATAAAGTTTTTTACAAACCCCTTTGTTTAATATATACATACATGTTCCACGAGAAGAATTTCTATAAAATATTTGGGTTGGTGTTATATTATTTGCATGTAAGTTACAACATTCAGCTGGAAAAATAATATCATATTCTAATGTTTTACTAATTTCCAAATATTGTTCTAATTTCTCTTTAAAATTATCAACCAACACGGCATCATCTTCTAAAACAACTACAATATCATCTATATTTTTTTCAAAAATATCAACATGTTTTAAAAAAAGAGACATTTCAGCCTTTGTAATATTTGAAAATTTTTTAATATCATTTTGTGTTAAAATATCTCTATCATATTTTTCAATGAATTCATAATCCGTTATATTTGCGTTTTCTAAATATGATATAATATGTTGTTTTCTGTCTGTCAACGGTGTATAATGCGCGATATAAAATTTCATTATTTATAATATAAATATTTATTATTTATATTATTTCATTTATAATATATGTTTATTTCTATTCTAAAAGGTTTACCGCAACCATATATTTTATCATTTTTTTCTGTAATATTCGCATAAATCTTTTGGAGAATTTATTGCGGTAAATACAATTATAAATAAAATAATTGATAAAAGTTGTAAATTTTCACGGATATATGTATGGTTCATTACATAACTTTAAAATTATTTTTCTTATTTTATTTTCTATGACTCTTTTTTGATTTTCTATGACGCCTTTTCTTTGAACTGGATGAATTCGTTTTTCTTTTTTTATTTGTCTTCTTTCTACCACCTTTAACTCTAGATACAACTCTACTATCGGATGAATTCACTTCCTGCTCCATTTCATTTTTAAATTGAAGTGCTGCTTTCATTTCATCTGATGTAATCACATCATCTATAACCATTTGGGTTGTTAATGGTTCTACAAATGCGTCTCCAAGTGTTCTAGTAACATATCTTATTGACCTATTGGGATGTGGTAGAGCAATTTTTATGTTTTCACCTTGTATATCTAAAACAACACCATTTTTATACTCAGAGAGATTAGGATTAGTATTAGCTCTAACTAAGTCACCTACATGTAATGTATGTTCCATTTATATATTATTATTATTATTATTTTTTTTTAACCTAAATATAATCACAAATTACAGGAATATATGTCTCACCGTTTTTTTCTATTCTAAAAGGTTTACCGCAACCATATATTTTATCATTTTTTATATAATATTCGCATAAATCCTTTGGAGAATGTGGGTCGATTTGTTTTCCATTTGAACGTAAAATGCCGTGTCTGAAAATCTGACAATTTAATTGTAAAATTTCCATATATAACTCGCAATGAGGACATTTGACTATTATATTTATTATTTTTGAAAAATCTTCTGTTGACATTTTTATTTTATAATAGTGTTTATATATTTTTATATATTTTTATAATATTTTTTATATATTTTTATATCATTTTATATTATGGATGTACCATTAATTAGCTATATTTCAAGTGTTTTATCAAGATTATCTTATATGAATAATACAAATTTTTTACATTATTATGACGAAATATTTAAAATACATGAATTAAGGTCTCAACTACATAATATAAAAGAAGTCGACAACGAAAATATTTTTGAACCGATTGTAAATAATATTGACACAATTAACAAACAAATAAACGCTATTACAAAAAAACATTTAGTTCATAAAAGCGATGATTCATCTAATGTAAAATATATATCTATTTCAACGTCTAATTACTCAAGCGTTTATATAATTGCCGATAAATTAACAAACACAATTGTTATAGCATTTAGAGGGACATATTCTATTAAAAGTGCCCTCTCATATTTTAAATTAACATCTGTTGTACCATATCAGATATGTAAAAAAAGCCCAGATGGCTTATTATTAGGCATTTTCAAAATAGTCGGTGAAATTTTTTACACAATTAAAGAATCCATTCATTTTCTCTCTTCGACGTTTTTAAAAAATAAAAATTATAAATTAGTTAGCACAGGACATTCTCTTGGCGGCGGCTGTAGTCAAATATTTTCGTATTATCTAGTTAAACAAAACCCTAAAATTAAAATCACTTGTGTTACTTTTGGCGCACCACGTGTGTTTAATAAACATATAATCGAGAAGTTCAATAAATACATAGATGGAAACATCATAATGTTTAGAAGATATGTTACAAATGGTGACCCAATTGCGATGTTGCCATTTACCACAAATAGTGGAGATGATTCATATTACCACCCCGATGATAAAAATGAGAATTTATCGCACGTAGCGATTACTTGTAAAAATGTGAAAAAAACACAGAAGGTGGTTTGCAATATACGCAGTAAAACCAAAAAAAACAAACCTAGTATTAAATTTCATGGTATGTATTTAGGTGTGTCATATGCCGGCGCAGGTGAAGATATTATGAAAACAACGAAGGAAATTATTAGACATCGAGGCAATACGGTTTCTAGAATAATTGTCGGTGGCAATAATGAGCCTAGTCGTGCCGTATTTTATCTTTTAGACGACTTAAAAACCAAAACAAAAACACATAGTATTTTGGGTGAAGTTATAACAAAAATTAAGAAAAAACTTACAACCGATTATAAACATCAAGACATTTATATGAATACAACAATTTTTAATAAATTATTAAAAAAAAGTGTTGTCTTGAAGGATGATAATTTGAATCCCACATTGTTTACGGAATTGGTGGAAATAGAACAAGGCAAAGGACAACCGGAATTATATTGTGCGTAACAAATTTTATCGTCTTTTTCTCATTGTTTTTCTTTTATTAGATTTACCTTTTCTTTTTCTTCGGATAGTTGTCCTTTTTTTACCACCTTTAATTCCCAAACCATTACGCACAGAAGCATATAATATTCCAATTTGTTCTGTATCCAAATAAGGAGCATACAATTCAATAAACTTTTCTGGACCACAATCTCTGACTACATTTCTTACAAAAGAAGCAGACAAAGCAGCTGCTGGTATTGTGCTCATAACAGTTCCACACAATGTTTCACCTCTTAAAGCTTTATATCTTGACATGTCACTTCTTGTTAATATTTTAGATTCAACTGATTTTACATTTGTTTTTCCTACAAACACTTTACTAATAGATGCTCCCATAGTACTTCTGTCGTCACCAATAACTAAAATTAAATTTACATCTGGCAATGACGCAAACTCTGGTAAACTAATAATATTGCCAATAACAGTGAATGGTGTAGCGCCTTTTTCATCAGGAACACACATTAGCACTACTTCCACACCTGTACCCATAATGGTTTGTAATCTGTCTATCATTGTTTGTAAAGCATTGATTTTTTCTTGACAAAAAATTGGATTTTCATCATCATCCTTTGTTTTAGATAAAATTACAAAAACTTTTGGAATACTTTTTGACATAGCTTCACTAATTAAATTACGAATAACTTCTAGATGACCCGGTGTTGGAGGATTCATTCTTGCTATAGTAAAAATAATTGTATTGTCCGGTCTATAATCAATGTCAGGTTGTGGAGTTATTGTTTTTGTCAACGGATTTGTTAATATATTTGTACTGCTTCTAAATGCAGTTTTAGATTTTGTATCAGCAATTTTTCTACTATTAGAAGAAGACATAATTATATTATACAAATATTTTATAAAATATATTCTTCAATTTCCTGAATCCATTTATCTACTTGCGTGTTATTTTCATAAATATCAACATTTCCGTCCAAAATTAATTGTTCATTACAAACGCAACTATCTGTGTTCTTGTCTAACATGTTGTCGTGATATAAACTACAACTTGTTAAATACTCAAGTGGTATGTTTTCCTCGCCTTCTCTGGAACGCCTTGCGATTCGCTCATAGCATTTTTCAGGTGCCGCCTTAACATAAATCACTTTATGAACTGGGAATTCACCAGAAAACGTGTCAAACCAATTCAAATAGATTTGATAATTTACGTCTTCGATTTTGCCATTGTCATACAACATTTTCGCAAATACCATCTTATCTGTATACAAACTGCGTTCAGTAATTACTATACATTGTTTTTTGTTTTCCTTATTGTTATTTTTGGCTTGATTTTCTTTTAAGGTGTCTCGTAAAACCTTTATTCTCGACACATACGCCATCATTTGAAACGAAAATGAATACTTTTCCTGGTCCGCATAAAATTTCTCTAAAATCGTAGTGCCATTTATATCCTTTATTTTCGCCCATTCATCAACCGGCTCCTTCAAAAATATAACATTTGCGTCGTCTTTAAAATGTTCTCGTAAATTTGCCAACAATGTGGATTTACCAGAGCCGATATTCCCCTCGATTGAAATAAAAGTGTAATTCATACTTGTCAACATTTTAGATTATGATATATACGATTAATTTGTTTATATTATTTTATTTCAATTTTTTAAAAAAATTGAAATAGAAATTATACTTAAAGTGTAAAATATAATATAATACACAAAATGGACCTTAACCAAAGAAAGCTAAATAAATCAGAATGGGAGTCTATCGAGATGCCCGTTTCTAAATCAGAACTAGATATTTTAAATTTAATTATATCTGGTTTTCATGATGTGAATATAAGAGTGAATAATAACAAATCGATATTTATGTATTTGAAAATTGAATATAGCGAAAAAGTAGAGGAATACGTATTTAATAAATATTTTCGCGAGAGAGTAAAAGTAATCGAGGAGAAACTTAGAGCAATTCATCCCGATTACAAGAAAATCGAGGTAGATGGCATTATAAGATTAAATTCCGCTGATAAAATCAGATTAGAGCGCAATGATGAAGAAAGCATTAAAAAATCAGACATTTATGAAAACACACTGTTGACGCACATTACCAAACTTTTGGAAAGTCGCGCGTTAAATAATAAAAAACTATATAACTTACACTATTTCACACTGTATAAATTAATTCGAAACAACATTCATCGTTTAAATAAGTTTATCGAAACGTTGACTAAAAGCGTATTAGAAATGTTTTCACACGAAATCGAATATGGTGATTTAATTGAAAACGGTGTCGAGCTAATTGAAAAAAATGACAATTTGTTGAAATACGGCGATTTGATTTTATACGAACATCAAAAAGAAATCTTCACAGTGTTTAAAAATCGCGGACCGAAGTTAATATTATATATGGCTCCCACCGGCACAGGAAAGACGTTAACGCCGATTGCTTTGTCGGAACATAAAAAGGTCATATTTGTCTGTGCGGCACGGCATGTAGGATTGCAATTAGCCAGAGCAGCGATTTCAGTACAGAAAAAAGTCGCGTTTGCGTTTGGATGTAGTAGTTCGGCTGATATTCGTTTACATTATTTCGCAGCAAGAGATTACACTATAAACAAGCGCAGTGGTGGAATTGGAAAAGTTGATAATGCCGCAGGTCAAAATGTAGAAATTATAATTTGCGATATTCGGTCTTATTTGCCAGCAATGTATTACATGCTCGCATTTACCGTTTCACCATTTGAATTGGTTACTTATTGGGATGAACCAACCATAACATTGGACTATTCAAATCACGAATTTCACGAGACTATCAAAAAGAATTGGACTGAAAATTTGATTCCGAATATGGTATTGTCGTCGGCAACGTTGCCTAAAATGAATGAACTCACTGAGACCATACCCGATTTCCTAAACAAATTTAATAAACATAACGACGCAAATATCTATAATATTGTTAGCAATGACTGTAAAAAATCGATACCTATTATTAATAAGGATGGGTTTGTGGTGCTGCCTCACTATTTGAGTTCTGACCATAATGACACTTTAAAGATTGCCGAGCACTGCGAGAATTATTTGACATTATTAAGATATTTTGACTTGAAAGAAGTAATCGAATTTATTATGTATGTGTTAAAGAATGGCATTGCTGGTAAGAAAATGGAGTTGGTTCGACATTTTGAGAGCATTGATGATATTAACATGACAAACATTAAAATATATTATATAAAGTTATTGAAAAGCATTAGTTGTGAAAATTGGACGCAAATCTATAATTATTTTACAGCAATTAGACGACCTAGGATTGGTTCAAATAACAATGTAGACCTAAAGGGTAATAAAATTACGAAATCGCGAAGTCTCGGGTCTAGTTCAAGTGTATTCAGTTCATCGATGGCAGGGTCCGCGTTGTCGCGTGTGGCGAGCGAACAAATGCCTGCTAAGTCAGCGCCAACTCCTGGAGTCGGAACATCAGGCGTTTACATTACTACAAAAGATTCATATACTTTAACGGATGGCCCGACCATATTTATTTCGAACGATGTTGAGAAAATCGCGAAGTTTTGTATACAACAAGCAAACATTCCGACGGTTGTTATGGATGATATTATGAAGAAGATTGAATACAATAATGCGTTAAATAAAAGATTAGCAGAATTAGAAGGCGAATATGACATTGAAAAGGAAAAAATTGAATCTACGGTTAAAAATTTTACTGGCTCAGGCGACGCATCTGGGAGAAATAAATCGACAAAGGATATCAGGAAGTTTAATAGAGAATTTGACGAAGAATTTTCCGGTAAAAATTTATTGAAGAAATTGGCGGATGAGATGTCTAATTTAAAAACCATGATTAAAACAGCTTCATTAAATGAGACATATGTTCCAAATAGATTACAACATATCGAGAAATGGGCGCCTGGCTTAGACACTACGCGTGTATTTACAAGCGACATTGATGACAATACGGTAAATGACATTATGACACTTCACGGCATCGATGATAGTTGGAAAATATTGTTGTTGATGGGCATTGGCGTGTTTATTAATCACGAAAATATTCGGTATACAGAAATTATGAAGAAAATGGCTGATGAACAAAAATTATATGTGATTATTGCGTCGAGCGATTATATTTATGGAACGAATTATCAGTTTTGTCACGGTTATTTAAGCAAAGATTTGGATTTAACGCAGGAAAAAATCATTCAGGGAATGGGACGCATTGGGCGAAACAATATTCAGCAAACATATACTGTGCGTTTCAGAGACGATGCGCAAATTTCAAAATTGTTTACATCAGATACTGAAAAACCTGAAATTATTAATATGAATAAATTGTTTAACAGCAATCATGTAAAGTATGAGGACAATAAGTATGTTACAATTGTAGACGAAGAAGCTTTATAAATATCAAGTTTTAATAAATTTGTAAAATATTAAATTGAAAAACAATAAAAAATAAAATATTACATAACAAATATTTTTTCATTTGTTATATAAAATGAGCAATTCAATGCCAAATGATTTGAGTGATTTCATGACTTTTCAATTACAATTAGATGATGATGTTAAAATGCCATAACTAGATTATGGACATTGTATTCAAGAATATATCAACACGACACACAACAAGCAGAAGAAGAATTACAGACATTTTTACAAGAACTTTATCATATGGATAACAGAAATCAAGAGAGAATTTTAAACGCTACTAATCAAAAAATTGCTGAAATACAACAAGAAGAAGGCATTACTGCTTTTGGTGGTCTAAAGAAAAGCAAAAAAGGTAAAACTGGTAAAAAAAGAAAAAGGTCTTCTAGGAAAACAAATAAGAAAAGAACTAATAAAAAAAGAAAAAGAAGAATATAAATTATGTGTATTTTAAAAGGCATGTATACACATTTTGGCTCTTGTTTGGCTTTTGCTTCGCTGAAGCTTTTTTAAAGGTATAATTATGTTCTCGGCGCAAATGCCAGCATTTCTGCATCATGTATGCTTTCAGGAATATTTATAAATATTTTAGGTCTAATATAAAACGCAGTACGCTTTATACGGTCGCCGTATTTTTCTCGCAGTGTTGTAATACTATTTCCGTCCAATGCCGGTGCTAATTCGGCGTCACGTCCGTTTGGATTATTAAATTGTCCTACTTCTACTATTTCTATCTTGTAACTATTTTGGTCAATGCCAAAATCGACGCTATACGCTTTGGCAGTTATAAATTCATAGAATTGTGCGATTGTGTAGTCACAGTCTACACCGTACACCTGTGTTTTACAAGTATACACTTGCTTAAAATATATGTCAACTGTTTCAGCGTTATTCATGTTATTTGTTATTATATTATTTATTTATTATTTGTTTTTAAATTCAATTTTATTATTTTATTTTATAGGTGTTTAAGTTTGGATTATAATATACTTTCTCCTTCATATTTCGCTTTTACTTTTTCATTTAAAATGTTAACTTGTTCGTGTAAATCATAGTGTTCTGGTAAAACCATTTTTACATTTAATCGTTTTCCATCTACTATTCTTTTTTCATATACAAGATGTGGTTTCTCTCTTGTTACAATTAAAGATACGTATTTTGGAAGTTTTTGTTCACATTTTTCAGGATAAATATCATTCTCTAAATCATCAACTACTTTATTTGCTTGAGAAAGTTTTTCTAAAATTGAAACCTTTTCAGACTTTGTTGTAGCCCACGATTTATCTAATTTTGGGTGTTCAACACGGAAAAACTCCCTTTCTTTTGTTTTTTCTTTATTATAAAATTCACGATTATAATACACATACTTTTTAAACATTTCGTACGTTATACCATCAGGTAAATCTTTTTTACTACTTCGTTCGCGCTGTGTGCCATCTTTTATCCCTTTTGTATTTTGTTCTTGCTCTTTTCTTGTAGCAATTCGTAAATTTTCAAGTGTATTATTTAAAGGGTTTTGGTCTATATGGTCTACACTAACATTTTTTGTTCCTTTACCATTTCCATAGCAACCTGTTATTATTTGATGTATGTATAAATTAGTGCTGCCCATAATATAACCATTTTGTAATTTAAACCAAGTAATTTTATTTCTATTATTACTATTATTTTCATAGTCTAATATTTTTTGGTAACTTTCAGGAGACAGTTTACAAATTGTATCTTTTTCACAATACATTAACATATATTCTTTTTCATTTTCTTTTATTCTCCATATAGGATTTTTCATTAAATTTGCGTCTTGACCCATAGTCAAATAATGTCCGCGCATATATTCTATTATTTCATATTTTTGAGAAATATTTTTATGGTAAATATGATAAATTTCGACATTATTCCTTCGCAAATCATAGTGATTTTCATTTTTAAATATAAAATAAACTGTTTCTTGATTGTAATTAAATATAAAATCTAAATAACTAAACCTTTTGTAATTATAACAATACGATGGATAAATATCAGTTTCATTAACAAATATAAAACTTTTATTAAAATTTATAATTCTATCCTTATCATTTAAATCAACCAAATATGTTTTATTGTTATATTCGATAATACCACACATTAATTTTTCATTTGTTGAATATTTTGGCTTCATTATTTCTGTATTATTAAAATTGTGCGTATTTTTATCATCAATTTTATTTTTTTTGTAGTAACTCAAAGAAAATGGGTTGTTATAGTCATCCATATTATAGTTATTATAATATAGATTTATTTAAGTAGTTTAAACAATAAACAATATATAAGTAGATTTGATAGTAATACCCAATCCGCTCAATTTGAGTATGCCAAGCCACCCATACCGGACATAATTCTCAACACGTTGTAATTGGTAGCGTAGACACGAACCTTGGCAGTCTTGGTTCCCTCAACGGTGGCGTTGGAGAGGACAAGCTGGAGGGTGGCGTTATCAATTCTGGAGAAGTTGCATGTGCCACTGGGTTGGTGCTCCTCAGGTCTAAGCGCAAAGGAGTACACGTTGATACCCTCATCAGGGCATCTGGTGTGAGCTTGGTAAGGTTGGACCCACGAGAAGTAGGAACCTTCACGCTCAGAGAAGCGGTCTTGGCCGTTAAGTTGGAGCTTAGCGGTGACGACGGGGTTCTGTCCCCAGCAGTGCATGTCCAAAGAGGTCTCAGAGAGGACGAAGGTGCCGGCATCAGAGACACTAGAGTTGTCCTTGTGGGAGCCAGCATCCGCAGTGAGGGAAGCAATGACGGAAGCGGGGAGACCAGTGGTGTTCAAAGGAACGGCATCACCTCCAAGGTTGACCTCGTTGTAAGGATTGGAGGGACCATGCCAGTATCCAGTGAAACC
>JACCDO011455223.1_pt1 | contig 33619 bp, 29 predicted proteins | sample 7446101 | NCBI WGS metagenome assembly JACCDO01 (sample SAMN15323440, study PRJNA562643) | freshwater metagenome | isolation source: river surface water | place: USA:Blue River Watershed | collected 2017-08-16 | reverse complement strand
TACAAGCCATAGGAGAGTTTTCCCAAATAGGCAAACAGCCTATTTTCCAGTGAAATAAGCGGACGCGGATTCGTTGCGATAGTGATGATCAGCCCACAGACCACCAAGGAAATCAGTTCATCTTGCACCCAAGCCAGGTTCCTAAAGTCAATCCAATCGGCTCCCAGCAACAGGAAGAGCAAAAGTAAGCTGACCTGCACCATGGGATGATACAGCGCCTGAATCCACCGTTTGTAATAAAAGACGAGGTAGGCCCCTATCCCACCCAGAATCATGGCCGAAAAGCGAGTGCGGATGACGAGCAGTTCAAACTGACGATCGATACTTCCCGCATAAAATTTAAGGGCAAGGTACCCGCCAAGCAGCAGGAGCATGATCCAGAGCAGCATCCGCTTGATACGAACCACATGAGGCCAAAACAGGTAAAACTGTTCTTCCACCGCCACGGACCAAAGGATATTGGCAAAGGGTACGGTAGGCAAATACACAAAGGCCACGTTGGCCGCCAAGCCACCAAACAAGAGCAGTCGGTGCAGAGAATCCCCCATAGCGCTGGAATAGTTGGGCACCTGAAAGAAGTCCAGCAGGGGAACCACAAAAAAGCCCAACACCACAATCAGGTAGTAGAGCGGCCAAATTCGCAATACCCGACGGATGTAGAAATCCTTGATCCGAATCGGGGCTTCCTGTTGCTCTTCAAGGAGCAGGTAGGTGATCAAAAATCCACTCAACACAAAAAATATGCTGACGCCAAAGGCACCCAGGTAGGCACTGTAGCTGTTTGCCCAGAGCGTGGGATACCCGAGGTAACTTTTAAAGAGTTCCGTATGGTCGACTATCACCAAAAATGCTGCGATAAAGCGAACCCCATTTAAGCCCGGAAATTGGATCTTTTTCATTTTGCAGTTCAAAATTAAGCGATTCAGGCTGATTTTAAACTGTTGATTGGGTGGAAGTCCTCCGAAGGGTGACCTAAGTTGAGAAGTAGGCTATCCAAGAAGGTAATTTCTTTTGGTTTGGTACATCATCAAGTAACCACGCTTGTTGGCCTCTGTCAAGAACGAGCGACTGATAAGCACTTCCATCAAGGGCTGCTTCTCGAGATAGGGACGCATAATTTTTTGAACCCTACTTTCTGACATCCCTATTCGCTTTCCAAATTCCTCAAAATCTCGTACAGTCGGATGTCTGCTAAACTTGTACTGCTCAGTTTTATAGTCATCTGCAAATAATCCTTTGCTTAATGCAAAATCAGAATCATCCACATGCATCTTGGTATTGAGTACGTCATACACAGGACTTAGAAGATAATCCCCTTTGGAGGATTCGAGCAAGGAGAAGTTTTTTAGGTGCGCATCTCCATTTGAATAGAGAAAGTTAAAGAGTACCAGAGAAAAGTACTTTTCAATTTCCACTCTCCAGGCCGATACGTACTTTTGGATCAAGAGCCCTGCTTCCTCGTAACTGTATTCGTATTTAAAATTAGCACCCGCATTGTCTTTGGATTTTCCCGCTAGGGTAGCAAAATCTTCCTTGCCCCACTTCCCTCCCTCTTCTTTTACATCAAAGCGTTTGGTAAGGTAGGCTGGAGCACCATTTTTAAAAAAAATCAAGGCATTTTCCGCAGTAGGCAAGCCATACACCTGCCTGGCTATTTGCATGGTCAAGTGTTCATTTGCCGGTACCTGATCTACTTTTCTCAAATCCCTAGGAATGGGTTTGAGCAGGTAGGTCCCTTGTTCTCCTGCTTTGGTCAAGCGTAATCGGTTCTTCTCCAATACCAGGCTCAACTTTTCCTGTACCCCGGATATGGAGATGCGCTTGCGATTATCCAAAAAGAGCGCTTCCACTTCCTCATTTTGCTGAGGCGGATCATAAGGCAAAATGTGGCTTACTTTTTTCCCATGGAAAAGGTTCCTCAAACAACCCGGGCTATAGGTAGAAAAACCCGATGCCAAGGTACCTGGACATCGATCTAGTTCTTGTAAATTCATGACTCGGGGATGGGTTTAACGGTTACGGCTCCTATGCTATCTACTTGGGCTGTGGCTGCAAGCAAACCAAAATGATCTTCTTCGTCAATTCGCAATAGGATACTTTGCAAATCTCGGTTTACCCCTTCACTCAGCATATTGAAGAAAAATGGAAACAAAAATTCGCTCTCGTATTCTTGCTGTGTTTTTGGAAGCGTCAAGCTAATTGCAGGAAAACTATCATCCAGATAATAGCGCTCATCGTAGCGAAAAATATAATGTGTACGATTTTCCTCGATCAAGTGACCTGCAAAAATTCCGTTGCGGTATACTTCTAGATTACGCATGGATTAGGGCTTCTTTTTTACTTGAAAAATAAGTTCCATTCCCAATACCTCAGCCAGTTTAGTCAAGACCTCCAAGGACGGATTTCCTTGCCCCTTCTCCAGTTTGTACAGGGTATTCACGCTGATTTCAGCCAATTCTGCCAGATGAGGCTGGGTGATGTCCAACTCTCTGCGTCTTGTTTTTACCGACTCTCCAAAACTCTTAACTAACATTATACTGTGATTTATTCGTCAAAAATAGAATTTTTACTTATAAATACCAATTAAATCACATTAAAATATGTTTTTTGAGTGATTTTTTTTTCCTGGATTTGGATGAATTACCAAAAAATGAAGGAGGTATGCATTACCAAAAAATAACCCAATTCCACTGCTGTGATTCCTAATGGATGTAGTAAGTTCAAGATACAAAAAAAACTTGATTTGAATTCAATCGCTCCGTATTTTCAGCGATACAACCACCCACACCATGAAAAAATTTACCTTCCTACTCCTAGCACTTCTCCTCCTTCTAAGTGTTCAACTACAGGCCCAATCCTTTGCAGCCTTTGACAAGTACCTCTCCACCGAAGTAAAGGAAGGTAGACTGGTCGGCGTACACGGCATGGTCTTTCAGGACGGCAAACTCGTATACAACCAAACCCACGGCTTGCGTGATCGAGAGTCCAAAGATCCACTCCGCGGGGACGAACTCTACTTTATTCAATCGATGACCAAGCCCATCGTCTCGGTGGCCTTGATGACCCTCTACGAGGAAGGCAAGTTTCAACTCGATGATCCGGTCTCCAAGTTCCTCCCCGAATACGCTACCCTCCAAGTCGTCAACGATCCTACCAAAGGATCGTCTGCAGGTACCCACCCCGCTCCCAGCTCCATCACCATCCGACAGGTGCTCAGCCATACCGCCGGGATGAGCCACGGCATCGCCTCCATCGCCTACGACAAGGAACTTTGGAATGGAATCATCTTGAATGGAAAAATCAAAACCCTGGCCCAACGAACCGAGGCACTGGCCAAAATGCCCCTGATCTTTGATCCAGGCATCAAGTGGAATTATTCCTTCTCTCCAGATGTGGTCGGCCGCCTGGTAGAAGTACTTTCAGGTAAAAGTCTAGACCAATTCCTGCAAGAACGCATCTTTGGCCCACTGGAAATGAACAACAGTGGCTACAACCTATCCGAAGCCCAGAAACAACGCATAAAGACGGTATACGCATTTAAAGCAGACAGCACCCTTACCCGCACCATGGGACAGCCCACTGCTTCAGGAAATACGCTATTTGCAGGGGTAAATGCACTTTTCACCTCTACAGCCGATTACCTACGCTTCGGAGAAATGCTGCTAAATCAGGGACAATGGAATGGCAAACGCATTCTCAAACCAGAAACTGTAGCGCTGATGACCCAGGACCAAACCGCTGGAATTACGTATAGACTAAGCAAAAAAGATTCCTACACCCCGCTGGGCAATGGGATTGTCAACGACGAACTGGGTACCCTCAACCTGGAACCCGGACACGGGTTTGGCTTGGGTTTTGCCGTCGTGCAAGAACCCAATCAAGCCAATCGACCTGCTGCCGCCAAAGGAGAGTATTTCTGGTCAGGAGCCAACTCCACCCACTTTTTTATCAACCCTGACAAAAAAATTGTGGTAGTATTCATGACCCAAGTAGCGTCTGTAGGCGCACCCAATCCTTATGGATTTTACTTTGGAAACGAACTACGAAATGTCATTTACAAGGATTTGAACTAAATTGAAACAAGAAAACTATCCCATTTATAGGAATTCATGCAGGAAATGGAGCCTAGGGAGGAGTAAAAATTTAGCAGCAAACCACAAAATTTTATTCGGTTTAGCCGGATGATGTACTATCTTTAAGGAGCGATTTGGAAACCTTGGATTTGGTTCAAGGTGAGTCCAATGGCCCTAAACCAACAGCAACCCAAATATGGACGTATTAGTCATAGACATCGGTGGTTCCAACATCAAAATCCTCGCGACAGGACAACCTGAGCGCATCAAAATTCCATCTGGTGTAGACTTCACCCCAAGCCAACTGGTTGCCTCGGTTCAAAAAGCGACCAAAGAAGCAAATTGGAAGTTTGAGGTGGTGACCGTGGGCTTTCCAGGAATGGTCAAGCAAGGAAAAATCGTCTCTGACCCGGTTAACCTGGGCAAGGGTTGGATGGGATTTGACTTTGAAGAGGCTTTTGGATGCCCAGTAAAAGTCATCAACGATGCCGCCATGCAGGCTTTGGGGAGTTACGAAGGAGGCAAACTCCTGTTTATGGGTTTTGGTACTGGATTGGGTACCGCCATGGTCTATGAGCAGTTGATTTTACCCCTAGAAGGTGGACACCTCCCCTTCCGAGACGGCACCTTTGAAAGCCATGTGGGCAATGCCAACTTGACCCTCCTTGGAAAAAAACAGTGGAAGGAACTGGTGCTCGAAACCATAGCACGTTTTCAGAACTGCTTCCAACCAGATGAAATTGTATTGGGAGGAGGAAACTCCAAATACTTGGAAGAACTTCCACCGAACTGCAGGCTGGGATCCAACAAAAACGCCTTTGCAGGTGGATTCAAGTTGTGGGAAGGCAAGTACCGATTTTAACGCACTCCACTTGATTTACACTCCTTTTTAAATTGCTTTCTGCCACTCTAATTCCACGATCACAACCTTTATGGCTCAAGTAAACTCAGACGCGCTGGTATTTTATGGGGCTACTGGCGATCTGGCCTTCAAAAAAATATTTCCAGCCCTCTACCTGATGATCAAACGAGGACACCTACAGGCTCCCATCATTGGGGTTGCACGTGGGGATTACGACCTCGAAAAATTGCAGCAGCGGGCTAAAGATAGCATTCAGCGCTACGGAAACTTTGAAGAAGAAACCTTTGCAAAATTCCTACAGCAACTGGCATTCGTGGGTGGAGACTACACCGACCCCCAAACTTTTCTCCGCGTTCGTGAAGCCTTGGGCACTGCCAAGCATCCCACACACTACTTGGCCATTCCACCCGTGCTCTTTCCGAGCATCATCGCCCAACTGGAGCAATCAGGCTGCGCAAAAGGAGCCCGCATCATCGTGGAGAAGCCCTTTGGCACAGATTATTCCTCTGCTCGAGACCTGAATAAGTTGCTGCTATCCAAATTCTCCGAAAGTTCCGTTTACCGAATCGACCATTACCTCGGCAAAAGGCCGGTGAATAACCTGGTGTTTTTCCGATTTGTCAACTCGCTCCTGGAGCCGGTATGGAACAAGAAGCACATCGAATCCATGCAGATCACCATGGCGGAGGATTTTGGTATTCAAAGCAGAGGAGCCTTTTACGACGTGACTGGCGCCATCCGAGACGTGATCCAAAACCACCTTTTCCAAATCCTCTGCAACTTGACCATGGAGCCTCCCCAATCTTTGGACAGTGAATCCATCCGAGATGAGAAGGTAAAAGTTTTGAAAGCCATTGCCCCGCTCCGAGCCCAGGACGTGGTTCGAGGTCAGTACCAGGGCTACCTGCAGGAAAAAGCAGTTCGCGAAAATTCCAAAACAGAAACCTTTGCCGCCATGCGGCTCCATATCAATTCCCCACGCTGGGAAGGGGTTCCTTTTTTTATCCGTTCTGGCAAAAACCTCCCTGTCACCTGCACAGAGATCCTAGTCCGCTTCAAACACCATTCTTCGGCCTATTCTTCCATTGCCTCCAAACCCAATCACATCCGTTTTCGCATCAGCCCAGACGTGACCGTGGCCTTCGGTATGCTCATCATGGCACCCGGGGAAGACATGGCTTCGGTACTTTCCGAAGTACAAGGCAATCCCACGCCTTTTCCCAATGAAAAAGATGCCTACGAACGCGTACTGACCGATGCGATGGCGGGTGATCCCACCCATTTTGCCCGACAAGACTACGTGGAAGAGGCCTGGAAACTAGTAGATGAGTACCTGCACGCCGACTCTCCCGTATTTGACTATGCTCCAGGGACCTGGGGACCAGAGGAAGTGAACGAGTTGATCTGCCCTCCAGGGGGCTGGAACAATCCTAGCCTGCCTAAAAAATGAGCCTAAAAACTGAAATCTTTCCTTCAGCGGATCAGGTTGCCGAAAAGGCGGCTGCCTATTTGGAGCAACTTATTCGGGAAACCCTGACCCAGAAAAAAACTTTTTCCATGGCCATCAGTGGAGGACGCACCCCCTGGGAAATGCTGAAAATTCTATCCAAAGCCTCCCTTCCTTGGCAGCGGGTCAACTTGTTTCAGGTGGATGAACGGGTGGCTGTAGATGGACATGCAGACCGCAACCTGACTCAATTGTTTCAAGCCCTAGAAGGAAGCCCCCTCGTGACTCGTTTGCGCATTTTCCCGATGCCAGTGACGGCAGAAGACCTAGATGCGGCTTCACAAGACTATTCCCAACTCATCCAAGAGATCACGGAAGGCGAAGGCCTGGACTTGATCCACCTCGGCATGGGAAGCGATGGACATACGGCCTCCCTCGTTCCGGGAGATGGGGTATTGAAGGTAAACGATCGGGATGTGGCCTGTACGGAGCAACTTTACCAAGGGAGAATCCGGATGACACTCACCTACCCCCTTCTCAATTCCGCCAAGCGAATCCTCTGGATCGTGACCGGAGGCGAAAAACAAGAAATGGTGAAGCGCTTGCTGAAGCAGGATACCGACATCCCTGCTGGAGCAGTCAATCAAGCCAATGCCTTGTTGATGGCAGATCAGGCAGCCTTTGGCAACTAATCAAACCGAAATCTAGGAGGCAAAGCGGATGCTAACGAAAGGTAAGGGTAGATTTTTTGTAAAAATCAGGAATACTCGTACACCGGAAATGGATTAATGCCTAGTTCCTCTCGCTGTTTTTTTTATATTTCAGAAAATTAGGTTCATGCTTACTCGCTTTTCCCAAGCCCAACAACGTCCAAATTCGGTAGCAATCCTGGATGCCCAAGGAGCGCATACGTACGAAAGCCTTTGGAACAAAAGTTCCCAAATCGCCCATCAACTTCTAGGAGGTAGGTCCGATTTGGAACAAGCACGTATTGCCTTTATGGTATCCCCAGGGCTGAATTACGTAGCCACACTTTGGGGCATTTGGAAAGCAGGGGGCATTGCAGTACCGCTCTGTCTCAGTTACCCCCTACCTTCCCTAGCCTACGTGATTGAGGATACCCAAGCAGCAGCATTGGTGATCGACCCTGAATACCTGGTCCTGCTTCAAGGCTATGCTCAGGAAAACCGAATTCCACTTCACTGGGTAGAAGACCTACAAGTAGGACCTGTAACTGCTCCCCTTCCCGAGCTAGACCTGAATCGCGGGGCCTTGATTTTATACACCTCCGGCACAACGAGTTTGCCCAAAGGCGTGCTTTCTACGCATGCCAATTTGGAGGCTCAGATCAGCACCCTTATGGAAGCCTGGCACTGGTCTTCAAGCGACCATACGCTCTGCTTACTTCCCCTACACCATGTGCATGGATTGGTGAATGTGGTCTCTTGCGCATTGAGTGCGGGAGCGACTCTACAATTTCTCCATCCCTTCCAATCCGATACCGTATTTTCGATTTTCCTAGAAGGGCAGGTCAATGTTTTTATGGCGGTGCCTACTATCTATTTCAAACTGATTACCGAATTTGACTCGTATTCAGAATCCAAGAAAGCAGCGCTAAGCGCCTGCATGAAGGCCTTTCGACTGATGGTATCCGGATCTGCAGCACTTCCCGTGTCGGTTATGGAAAAATGGAAACAGGTATCCGGCCATACCCTTCTGGAGCGCTACGGCATGACCGAAATCGGCATGGCCATCAGCAATCCCTACCAAGGAGAGCGCCGTGCAGGCTACATTGGCAATCCATTGCCAGGCGTTCAAGTTCGCTTGGTCGATGAGCAAGATCAAGAAGTAGCCCCAGGCTTACCCGGAGAAATTCAAATCCAAGGGCCAGGCGTCTTTGCCAAGTACTGGGGCAAAGCAGAGGCAACCGCCAAAGCCTTTACCCCATCGGGCTGGTTTAAAACTGGGGACATCGCAGTCGTCGAAGCAGGCTACTACCGGATATTGGGCCGAGATTCCATCGACATCATCAAGTCAGGAGGCTATAAAATCTCTGCTTTGGAAATTGAAGAAGTACTCCGAAGCCATGAATGGGTCAAGGACTGCGCGGTAGTCGGCATTCCGAATGAGGAATGGGGGGAATTGGTGGCGGCGGTTTTGGTCCCTGAAACTGAACTGGATCTCCCAGCATTAAAAAACTGGTTGAAGGAGCGCCTTCCCAACTACAAATCACCCAAGGTCTACCAACTAGTAACAGACCTTCCCCGCAATGCGATGGGAAAAGTGGTCAAAAATGAATTGAAATCGATCTTTTCTTCAACAACCTAAACCAAAAATCGGATGATCAAAGGACTTGCCTTACTAGCCGCTTGCTTCCTGCTCGGCATGTGGTGCGGAGCAATCCTAGGCAGCTGGCTGGGAATTGACGCCAATGTCGGCGGCGTGGGATTTGCGATGGTATTTTTGCTACTGAGCAAAGAATACGTTACTGGCAAAGGCTGGTGGAATGGGGAGTTCGGCTTTGGACTGGAGTTTTGGAACAAACTCTACATCCCCATTGTGATTGCCATGTCTGCAAGTTTGAACGTAAAATCAGCCGTCTCTTCTGGAGTATTGGCGCTACTAGCAGGCAGCCTACCTGTCCTCCTTGCCTTTGGGGTAGTGAAAATTTTACTTAAGCAAGTCAATCCAGAAAAATGAAAGAACTCGAAGTCATACTGGATAAAAACGGGCTGATCGTCGCCTTTCTCTGTGTAGGGATCCTCACTTGGGCAACAGATTTGTTTTCAAAAAAGGCTTTGAATGGACGCATTCCTGGATCGGCCTTGGCCATCGGCTTGGCTTTGGTGCTGGGTTACGTCGGGGGTGTTTTTGGAGAAGGCGAACAAGGACTCGCAGACCTCTCCTATTTCAAAGGCTTATCGATTTTGGGAGGCTCCATGTTTCGGGATTTTGCCATTGTAGCCACGGCTACGGGTGCAAGTTTCCTCCTAATCCGCAAGAGCGGAATGCTCGGCTTGGTGTCCTTGGCCCTTGGAATTGGACTATTTTTCGCTTTTGGGGTAGCCATTGGCTGGCTGATGGGTTACCGAGACGCAGTTAGCCTCTGTACCATCGGAGCAGGAGCCTGCACCTACATTGTAGGTCCCGTCACCGGAGGTGCGATAGGCGCTTCCTCCGAGGTCATCGCCTTGAGCATCGGTACCGGAGTAGTCAAGACCATCGTTGTGACCATATTAACTCCTGTATTGGCCAAATGGATTGGATTAAACTCTCCAGCTGCTGCCATGGCCTATGGGGGCATCATGGGTACTTCCAGTGGGGTGGCCGCAGGATTGGCAGCCACCGACCCTACTTTGGTTCCTTATGGTGCGGTCACCGCCACCTTTTATACGGGCTTGGGCTGTTTGATTTGTCCTTCTTTGTTTTACCTGATCCTATCCACCCTCCTGGGGTAATCCCACTTAACTATTCCTGATGACTACCACACGCTATTCCTACCAAATGGTACTTGCCTTGCTCCTGCTACTGGGTGTGCAGGCTTGCAATCAATCAGAAACCAGCGAAAAGCAAGCGGAGGCTCCTTTGGCCATCGCGGAGATCGAGCAAGAAATCAAAAACTACATCTCTCGCACCACCCAAGAGAATGGGGGATTTTTCCCCGTAAAAGACGAAAACCACGACTTGAAAATGAAGTTGGTCCGCGTCCATACCGAATACCTATCCAACTTGGGTCCCAACAGCCACTTTGCCTGTGTGGACTTGGTAGACGAAAGTGGGGACGTGTACGATGTGGACTTTTTTATGGAAGGCACAGCCGGGGAGATGAACATCACGCAAACCTCCGTCCACAAATTAAATGGAAAGCCTTATTACAGTTGGAAACAAAATACAGACAAAACTTGGTACAAAATGCCGCTTGAGCAATCAGATAACTCCCTCCTTGGAGTTAAAGAAGGAAAAGACAGTTTCGAATTTTACTACACCGTCACCCTACCCACCCTGACCGAGTCGGCAGAAATCTGGATTCCTCTGGCCCTGTCGGATGCATTTCAAGAAGTAAAAATCTTGGAAAAGAAGTTGCCCGTCCCCAGCAAAGTCTTGAAAGACCAAGCCAATAAAAATGAGGTCCTTTACATGAGCCTTGGCCCAGAGCACAGCGGACAGCAGATTTTCATTTCCTATGCCGTCTCGCGTAGCGAAAAAGGTCCTTATGCCGAAGCTCTGCCCAATCCAGCCCTGTACCTCAAAGGAAACAAACTGATGCCCATAGGAGGACGCTTTGAAGAAATTGCCAAAGAGGCTTTGGGCGAAAAAATCAAGGAATCGCAGCTCATCCAAGCCCGACGCTTGTACGATTACATCATTGAAACGATGCGCTACATGAAATTTGGAGACTTTGGACGTGGGGATTCCAACTATGCCTGTGACTCCAAAACGGGAAATTGCACCGATTTCCACTCCTACTTCATCTCCTTAGCGCGCTCGGTGGGCATTCCTGCCCGATTTGCCATTGGCGCTTCCATTCCTTCGGACCGCAACGAGGGAGGAATGGATGGATACCACTGCTGGGCAGAGTTCTATGCAGATGGCAAATGGTGGCCAGTAGACATCAGTGAGGCCAACAAATACACGGCCTTGGCTACCTACTATTTTGGAAGGCATCCCGCCAATCGCATTGAGTTTACCCGAGGTAGAGACTTGGAACTCAATCCTGGGCCAAGTACTGGGCCCTTAAACTTTCTGGTGTATCCCTACCTGGAAGTCAACGGCAAAGAGGTCAAAGCACCGACTACCTTTACCTTCACACGGAAATCATAAAAAAAGAGCCTTTCGGCTCTTTTTTTTAACTACCTGAAGTAGTGTCTTTGGCTGGATGCTCTCCACCTTCTGGATGTTCTCCGCCTTCTGGATGCTCAGCAGCCTGTTTCGTCGTATCGGTGGCTTCGGTAGCCTCCTCTTTTTTGCCTCCGCAAGAAGTCAATAGCGTAGCCGAAAAGAAGGCTACTAACATCAAACTAGCGAGTGTAAATTTTACTTTTTTCATAAACAATGAGGTTAGTGTACCCTTAAGTTAGCGCTTTGAATAGAATTTAGGAAGAAGGTGCGGATATTTTTTAATGGTCAATCGGTCAACCGCTAACAGACCACGGTCCACAGCAAACGGTAATCGTTGATGCAAAGCAATGTGTTACAAGAATTTGCTGTCGTCTGTCGACTGTGAACCGTTAACAAAATGACTCATTTCAAAACTAAAATTAATAAATCAGTAATTTGTGGATATTCCTCCGAATCTCCTTTACATTTGACCCAAGATCGAATGAAATGAACTCTGGGCTATTTAAAAATCCGGACAAACAAATTTTAGCCCTTCAATGGGTCAGAAAAACCAACAGTTTCGTCAGGGTAATTTTCACCTTGCTGATCTTCCTAGTTTGGATTGTTGATTTGGGATTCCCGAATCAAGAAATCTTCCCCATCCACTCCTTACTGTATGGAATTGCACTTTTTGTGCTGGGACAAAATTACCTGTATCGACTTCTCTTTATTTACAAGGATGCTAGCAAAGGCAGAAGACGATTGGAAGTATTTCTCACCTTGCTCCTCCATTTTTCTGCCTGCATTCAGTTTGGATGGTTAGACAATTGGACCTGGTTGCAAGCCTACGAGGCGATCTTCACCAATGTCCTCATCGTCTTGCTATTTTTCATTGAATTGAGCAGAATGAGTCTTGGAGTCAACAAACTGGCCATCCATCCCGCGTTAATTTTTATTCTAAGTTTCCTTTTAGTCATCGGGGTGGGAACGCTTCTTTTGATGCTGCCCAATGCTACCGTAGGTGGAATCACTTGGATTGACGCGCTTTTCACCGCTACCTCAGCGGTCTGTGTGACCGGATTGATAGTCGTCGATACAGCTACAGTTTTTACCGGAATGGGCAAAACCATCATCATGATTTTGTTTCAAATTGGCGGCTTGGGGATGATGACCTTTACCAGTTTCTTTGGCTTTTTCTTTAAGGGTAGTCAATCGCTCCAAAGCCAACTTTTTCTCAAAGATTACATCAACGAGGACAACATCAGCAAGATTGGTTCTACGCTAATCAAAATCATCCTATTCACGATAGGCTTTGAGTTAATTGTTGCGGCAGGCATCTTCTTTATTGTGGATGGAAACCTATTTACTTCGTTTTCCGACCGCTTATTTTTCTCCGTTTTTCACTCCATTTCTGCCTTCTGTAATGCAGGCTTCTCCACGTTGACCAATGGACTCTATGAGGTAGGGTTTCGTACCGAATACCATATCCATTTGTTATTAGCTATTTCCATTATCGTGGGAGGTATCGGATTTCCAGTCATCGTATCCTTTGCTCAAGTCCTCAAGCGAGTGTGTATCAACTGGTTCAACATCTGGATGAAAAAAGATTCCATGTACCACCATACTCCTCGAATCTTTAACATCAACACCAGTTTGACTACTGTATCCACCCTTATTTTATTGGTGGTCGGATTTATTACCTATTGGATTTTTGAGGAGCAAAATACGCTCGCAGGATTGGAGGGCTATGGCAAATTTGTAACGGCCTTCTTTGGTTCGGTCACTCCACGAACCGCTGGTTTCAATACGGTGGACATGACCCAATTGGCCGTCCCTACCGTTTTGATTTACCTGATACTCATGTGGATCGGGGCTTCCCCAGGTTCTACGGGAGGTGGATTGAAAACAACCACCTTTGCGGTAGCCGTCCTCAATGCGATTAGCATCGCCAAGGGAAAAGACCGCGTGGAGGTATTTAATCGTCAAATAGACCCAGAGACAGTTCGAAAAGCATTTGCAGTAATGCTCTTGTCCTTTATCGTTATCGGGCTTGGCGTATTTCTGGTGCTTTTCTTCAACCCTGAATTACCTATTTTAGAGGTTGCATTTGAGGTATTTTCTGCTTTCTCTACCGTAGGATTGAGTTTGGGTATCACCGCCAAACTGACCACAGGATCCAAACTAGTGATTGCTTTAATTATGTTTTTGGGAAGGGTAGGTACCCTGACCGTATTGGTTGCTTTTATCAAAAAAACCCGCTCCCTGCGCTACAAATATCCACAGGAAGGGGTATTCATCTCTTAACACAGTGCTACTATGAAATACATCATCGTAGGTATGGGAAGCTTTGGAGGCTTTCTCGCCGCCAGACTAACTGAATTGGGTCATGAAGTAGTTGGGGTAGATTCCAGCGAAATAAAAATCGAACAAGTTAAAGACAAAATCACCCATGCCATCCTCATGGATGCGACCGATGCGGAGACAGTCAAAACCCTCCCCTACAAGGACAGCGACGCAGTCATCATCACTATCGGGGAAAATGTAGGGGCTTCCATCATGGTGACGGCCATTTTCAAGCAGTTGAATGTAACCCGTTTGATCAGCCGAGCCATCAACCCGGTGCACGAAACGGTCATTAAAGCGATTGGTATCACCGAGATTTTACACCCAGAAGAAGACTCTGCAGAGCGGATGGCCAAGCGCCTTCAAATGAAAAACGTGCTAGATTCCCTAGACCTTTCGGATGACTACAATGTCATCGAAGTGAAGACGCCGGAGCGCTACGTAGGCATGACCTTGGAAGAAACCAATCTCCGAAAGGAATACAAGGTCACCGTGATCACCATCATCCATGAAATGGAGCGCACCAACATGCTGGGCAAAAAATCCATCATCAAAAAAGTAGTGGGTGTGGTCAATGGAGCTACCCAAATTGAGGCGGGTGACATTCTCGTGCTATTTGGATCCTCCAAAGACATCCAACGCATTCTTGAATTGTAAGAGCCCCTAATAATACTAGGGGCCCGCTTACTTTTTTACCCATTTTGGAACTTTACTCTCCCTATGAGCATTTTTCAAGCGTACCCTATGCCATGAATTCCGCTCTATCCAAAATCAGCAAACAAACTTTTCCCGTCACCGGCATGACCTGCGCAGCCTGTGCCTCCAGCGTGGAAACGATCCTGATGCATACGGATGGCATTCACACAGCAACGGTCAATTACGCCAGTTCCACTGTTTCAGTCTCTTGGGACGAACGCATATCGGCACAAGGCATCGATCAAGCCTTGCAAGAAGTGGGCTACGGATTGATTATCAGCAAGCAGGAGGTTCATGAAGCTGTGGCAGCTGCTCAAGCAAAAAACTACGAGCAACTCAAGCAACAAACCCTTGGCGCTGCAATCCTTTCCCTCCCTATCGTGGTACTGGGGATGTTTTTTATGGATTGGGAGCCTGGCAGATGGATTAGTTTGGGACTAAGTATCCCTTTGCTCTTCTACTTTGGGCAGCATTTTTTTACCCGTGCTTTTGCCCTTGCGCGACATGGGCAAGCCAATATGGATACCTTAGTAGCGCTAAGTACGTCCATCGCCTTCTTATTTTCTGCTTTTTCTACCTTTTTTCCAGATTTTTGGCATGCTACAGGAGTGCACGCGCCCGTGTACTTTGAGAGTGCAGCGGTGATCCTGGTTTTTGTTTCCTTGGGGAAAATGCTTGAGGAGCGTGCCAAAACCAAGACGGGAACAGCAATAAAGAAATTGATCGGCTTGCAACCCAAAACCCTGACCCGATTGGTTGCTGGAATCCCGCAGGAAATTGCTTTGGAAGAAGTGGCCTTGGGAGATCGAATCCTGGTGAAACCCGGAGAAAAAATCCCAGTAGATGGGCAAGTGCTGCTTGGCCAAAGTTACTTGGATGAGAGCATGCTCAGTGGAGAATACCTTCCGGTGGCCAAAGGTCCTGGCGATCCCGTATTTGCAGGCACCCTCAACCAAAACGGCATCCTCGAAATTAACGCTGAAAAAATTGGCAGCACCACCCTACTCGCCCAAATCATCCAACGGGTGCAAGAAGCCCAAGGCAGCAAAGCACCCGTGCAGCGGCTCGTGGATAAAGTATCCAGCATATTTGTCCCGGTAGTCTTGGGTCTTTCCATCCTTACTTTTGGTTCTTGGATGATTTTTGGAGGGGAAAATGCGCTCTCCTTTGGGTTACTTTCCGCAGTTTCCGTATTGGTCATCGCCTGCCCCTGCGCCTTGGGATTGGCCACTCCTACTGCCCTGATGGTGGGTATGGGCAAGGGAGCAGAAAATCAAATTTTGATCCGAGATGCGGAAAGCCTCGAACTGGGTCACCAAGTCACCGCCTTGGTCCTAGACAAAACAGGTACGCTGACCCTGGGCAAACCGAAGGTGAGTGCCTTTTGGAAAAACTCAACGGAAAATGGAGTTGACAGCGAAACACTGGAAGGAATCCTGTTAGCCTTGGAGCGCAACTCCACACATCCTCTGGCCGAAGCGGTAATTTCCTTCTTGGGACAAAAGGGTGGACCAAGCTACACCGTTACGAATTTCGAAAATAGACCAGGTGAGGGAATCACTGGAAAGATTGAGGGTCAAACCTATTTCCTGGGAACCAAAAAGTGGATAAAATCACTTCAAATCCCCCTACCTCCCGCAGTGGAAGCCGTTGAAAAGGAAAGTCAAGAAAAGGTACAAACGCTGATTTGGCTGAGCAATGAAACGCAAATCCTGGCAGTTCTTGGGATTGAAGATCAAGTCAAGGAGAATGCCCAGCAGGTGGTGAAGGAATTGAAAGACATGGGAATAAGCATATACCTGCTGACAGGTGATCAAAATGCCCCAGCCAAAGCCGTCGCGGATCAAGTAGGCATCTCCCAGTACCAAGCCGAATGCCTTCCTGCCGATAAATCGAAGTTCATCCAAGGTCTACAGCAGCAAGGGCATGTCGTGGCCATGGTGGGCGATGGAATCAACGACGCGGAAGCCTTGGCGCAAGCGGATGTCAGCATTGCCATGGGCATGGGCTCAGATATTGCACTCGATGTGGCCAAAATCACGTTGATGAACTCCGATTTGGCTAAAATTCCACAAACACTTCGGCTTTCAAGGCTCACAGTTCATGGAATTCGGCAAAATCTATTTTGGGCTTTTGTCTACAACCTAATCGGCATACCCATCGCTGCTGGCCTACTTTACCCCTTTTTTGGGTTTTTACTGGATCCCATGATTGCCAGTGCCGCCATGGCCTTGAGTTCCTTGTCGGTAGTGGGAAATAGTTTGCGATTAAAAACACAAAGTTTGGACTGATGTAGTACGAAATACACCTCAAAATTTAGTAAACTAAAAATACATATAAATAAATTCAATAGTCTCTCTATCAATTTACTATACATGAAAAAATATACCTTCACTACCAATATTCAGTGCAGCAATTGCTTGTCCAAAGTAAGTCCAAAATTGAACGAGCAATCCGGAATTCAAGCTTGGCAGGTGGATCTGCAAGATCCAGCTCGTACCCTTACGGTGGAAACAGATGTACTCAATCCAGAGGATATCCAAAAGGCTGTTCTCAAGGCTGGATTTATTGCTACAGCGGTTTGAGAGTTTAGAGCCTTACCTGCAGAAAGCAGGTTGGAGATTTGAACAGGATACCTCACTTCTTCATTCTTCAATCAGCGTTCGGCATTCGACATTTTAAATGGAACAGACACCACTTTTTTATTTTGGAGTTTTATTAAACTAAAAGCAAGGAGTATCCTTTTTTACAAAAAATACGTACGTTTGTAGTGTGAAAGCCTTCATTTCCATTTGCTTATCTTTTCTGCTGCTTTTCTCCACCGTGGGAATGGCAAAAACGACGCATTGGTGCATGGGTCACGAGATGGAGTCCGCGATAGGTTTCGGAGAGAAGCATTTGGATTGCGGAATGGAACTTCCAACACAAGAATCCGGTGATTCGGATGCTGCTACAGAAGACCCCTCCAGTTGCTGTGAAAACAAAACCCAGCACCTTCAAGTAGACGATGACTTTCAGTTCAGCCAGGTTGAATTTCAACTCAGCCCTTCCTTTACAATCCCTTTTATCCAAGTCTTTGTAGTTGGATTAGATTTTTTCAGCATTCAGGAGGTAGTTTTCCCGACCGAACACAGCCCACCAGCACCCAAACGGGATTTTCAGCTGTTTTACCAGACCTTCTTGATTTAATTCCAAGGTAAGCTTGTCTCAAGCTTTTCGTGAATCTCCTGTGGCTTAAGGTCTCAGGCAACTTTCATTTATCCTTTGGAATCATGATCAACCGCATAATTCGTTTCTTTTTAGAGAATAAGTTAGTCACGCTCCTCTTCTTCCTGCTCATTTTGGGCTGGGGATTGGCCACAGCACCCTTCAATTGGAATCTGGGTAGTTTCCCTCGTGACCCAGTGCCAGTAGATGCCATTCCGGATATTGGAGAAAACCAACAAATCGTATTTACCGAATGGATGGGACGCTCTCCACAGGATGTGGAGAATCAAATCACCTATCCGCTCACCACCTCACTCCTAGGCCTACCTGGGGTGAAGAGCGTGCGATCCAACTCTGCTTTCGGCTTTTCAAGCGTCTACATCATTTTTGAGGAGGACATCGAGTTCTACTGGAGTCGCTCACGCGTGTTGGAGAAACTCAATTCCTTGCCCTCTGGACTACTTCCTGAGGGGGTTCAGCCCAAACTCGGTCCCGATGCCACGGCATTAGGCCAGGTGTTTTGGTACACCTTGGAAGGACGCGATGCGGATGGAAATCCCACTGGAGGATGGAATCCTGAGGAATTGCGTACGATCCAAGACTACTACATTCGCTATGCCCTGACTGCAGTAGAGGGTGTGGCTGAGGTAGCCTCGGTGGGGGGATTTGTTAAAGAATACCAGGTAGATGTAGATCCTGCTGCGCTCAAAGCATACGGAGTTAGCCTGATGGAAGTGATGGATGCAGTGCGCAAATCCAACCTGGATGTATCTGCCAATTCCATTGAAATCAACAAGGTAGACTACTACATCCGAGGACTTGGATACATCGATGACCTGGAAGACTTGGATCAGGCAGTAGTGAAAGTTACGAACAATGTGCCCATTCGCCTCCAAGACGTAGCACGAATCAACTTTGGACCTCAGCCACGAAATATGGCTGGAATCCTCGATAAAGGCGGTGCTGAGGCCGTGGGCGGAGTGGTCATAGCCCGCTACGGAGATAATCCCCTGCAAGTCATCGAAGGCATCAAAAAGGAAATCGAGCAACTCAGTCCTGGACTACCGACCAAAACTCTGGCCGATGGAACCGTTTCCAAGTTGACCCTAGTGCCCTTCTACGATCGATCGGGATTGATTTACGAGACCTTAGGCACCCTCTATGAGGCCATCAATTTGCAAATCCTGGTTACCATCCTGGTGATCTTGGTCATGGTGGTCAATGTCAGGGCCTCCCTATTGATCTCTTCTCTCCTGCCTTTGGCGGTGCTGATGTGCTTTATCTTCATGCGCTACTTTGGAGTGGATGCCAACATCATGGCACTATCAGGCATCGCGATCGCCATTGGGACCTTGGTGGATTTGGGCATCATCCTCAATGAAAATATTCTACGTCACCTAGAGACGGCTCCAAAGCAGCAATCCAAACTCCAAACGATTTACGAGGCCTCAGCAGAGGTAGCTGGAGCCATACTTACAGCCGTGGGTACCACCATCATCAGTTTCCTTCCCGTTTTTACCTTAGAAGCGGCAGAAGGTAAATTATTTGGCCCCTTAGCCTACACCAAAACCTTCGTCTTGATTGCTGCCGTAGTGATCACCTTGCTGATACTGCCTGCATTGACGCATTGGGTAGTGAGTTGGCGGAAAGTCAGTGACAAAGTAAGTCGATACGGCAATTATGCGCTCCTTCTTTTAGGACCTCTGGTCGGCATTTTTGCTTGGACCTGGGCTGGTCTTTTGCTTTTCAGTTATGGAGCGATTCACAGTTTGGCCCATCATTTTCCAACTCAATTCGAAAAGCACAAGTCCAAAGCCTTATTAGGCGCTACGCTAATTGCCATTTCCTGGTTGCTAACTACCCTATGGATGCCTTTGGGCGTTTCCGTCAGCACCTTTGTCAATTTCCTTTTCATTGCCCTGCTTTTGTTTGCCGTACTGGGCGGGTTTATGGGTTTCATCCAAATCTATCCGAGACTCCTCGACTGGTGCCTCAACCACAAGCGTGCTTTTTTGGCCTTTCCAACCTTGATTATCGGTTTGGGATTGATCATTTGGCTAGGCTTTGGCCGAGTATTTGGGTTTATCCCGATGGCTACCGATGGACTAGGGGTAAATATTCGCACCACCGCACTCTGGTCGGGAATGAGCCATGCTTTTCCTGGACTTGGGAAGGAATTTATGCCTTCGCTAAACGAAGGATCCTTCCTGCTCATGCCCAGTAGCATGCCTCATGCGGGAGTTCAAGAAAACAAGGAGGTATTGCAGAAACTGGATATGCTCGTAGCAGCCATCCCAGAGGTGGAATTGGTCGTAGGCAAGGCCGGCAGAGCCGAAACAGCCATTGACCCTGCGCCCATCACCATGTATGAGAATACGATCAACTACAAGTCCGAATACTTGATCGATGCCCAAGGAAAACGACTTCGATTCAAAGTGGAAGATGGGAAATATGCCCTGAAAACGGGTAAATTCTACAATCCCGAAACGGATTCACTTCAAAATGTAGTGGTAACTGACCTTGTTCCAGACGAATCAGGAGAATACTTCAGACAGTGGAGAGACCATATCCGTACCCCGGATGACATTTGGTCCGAGATTTTGAAGGTGGTCAACTTACCTGGGGTGACGAGTTCGCCCAAACTCCAGCCCATCGAAACCCGCTTGGTCATGTTGCAAACAGGCATGCGTGCCCCCATGGGTATCAAAGTATATGGTCCAGACTTGGAAACCATTGAATCCTTTGGATTAAAACTGGAAACCTACCTCAAAGAGGTGCCTTCGGTCAAAAAGGAGGCGGTTTTTGCCGACCGAATTGTGGGCAAGCCCTACATGGAATTGGCGATTGACCGAGAAAAAATCTCCCGCTATGGCTTGAATGTCGTGGATGTGCAGGAGTTTATCGAAACGGCCATTGGAGGCATGAAGTTGAGCACCACCGTAGAAGGTCGGGAACGCTTTCCGATCCGCGTACGCTATGCACGGGAATATCGGGATGATCCAGAAGCCATTGAAAATCTACAAATGCCAACTCCTATTGGCAACTACATTCCTCTAGGGCAGCTAGTGGACATCCAATACCGACCAGGTCCAGACATGATCCGTGGAGAAAATAGCTTCTTGGTAGGATTTGTCCTTTTGGATAAAAACGAGGGCTTCTCTGAAGTGACCGTAGTGGAGCAAGCAAAGGACTATTTGCAAAAGAAAATTGATTCCGGCGAACTGAAAGTTCCGGATGGAGTCCGCTTTGAATTCTCAGGATCCTATGAAAATCAAGTTCGTGCCGAAAAGCGCCTAGCCTTTGTAGTTCCTCTTTGCTTGGTACTGATTTTCTTACTCCTCTATTTTCAATTTAGAGCCGTATCCACTACCCTCTTTGTATTCACGGGGATCGCCATGACCTTTTCAGGAGGCTTCTTGATGCTTTGGCTCTTTGGGCTAGATGGATTTTTGAATATCGACATCTGGGGCACCAACCTGCGCGACCTTTTCCAGATGAAAGCTTACAACTTGAGTGTGGCCGTTTGGGTAGGATTCATAGCCTTATTCGGAATTGCTACGGACGATGGAGTGGTAGTGGCCACCTACTTGGATCAGAGTTTTGCCAAGAAAAAGCCAAGCAGCATTCTAGAAATCCGTCAAGCTGTGCTGGAAGCAGGAAAACGCAGGGTATTGCCTTGCATGATGACCACGGCCACCACCTTATTGGCTTTGGTACCCATCTTCACTTCTACAGGCAAAGGTTCGGATGTGATGATCCCCATGGCCATACCTGCCTTGGGAGGAATGCTCCTTGAGGTGACCACTGTATTTATTGTTCCTACCCTGTACTGCTGGTGGAAAGAAAGAAAATTGCAACAAAGCGAAAGACTTGTGTCGAGTAACGCAACCACTGAAGAACATGAAAAGTAAAAATCAATTCACCCCCCTACCCCTCGTTTTGGTGTTGGCCTTGGGTCTTTGGCTTAGCCCAAACCAAACCGCTGCCCAATCCTTGGAAGCGTACTTACTCGAGGCGGAAAAGAACAATCCTGGTCTTCAGGCTGCCTATGCCCGATACCAAGCCGCCTCAGAGCAGGTCAATCAGGTGAGTCTACCCAATCCAGAACTTCAAGCAGGGTTCTTTTTGCGCCCTATGGAACGATTTATGGGTACGCAAACGGCCGATACTCGATTGATGCAGGAGTTTCCTTGGTTTGGCATGTTGCGCACCCAAAAAGAAGAAGCCTACTTGATGGGTCAGGTTGCCTATTTTCAGTACCTGGAAGAGAAAAATCAGCTCTTGCTTCAACTGAGGTCAAGCTGGCAGGAATTGATGCTGCTGCAAGGCCAGCAACAACTGACACAAGCCAACTTGGAGTACCTCAAAAAATACGAGGACCTAGCCCTGCTGCAGTTTTCAGTAGGTACCTCACCCACTTTCACCCCTGCAACCTCCCTGAGTCCAATCGGGAACCAGGTAAATTCCAGCGGGAGTTCTCAAATGTCCCAAATGGGAGGAAGTAGTGCTGCAAGCAGCAGCTCGGCATCGATGTCCGCTTCCATGCCACGGACAACCGTGAATGTAGGGATTTCAGGAATGAGTTCGGTGCTCCAAATCCGTCTTCAGGTCAAGGAACTGGAAGCAAGACTACAACAACTCCAATCCAGCAGCGAACTTCTTCGTAACCAAGTAAACCAAATCCTAGGTCGACCTATGACTGCCGCCCTTCTTCTTCCCTTGAGCTGGGAGCAACCGGTCTTAATGCTGGAGAAGCAAGACTACCTGGAAAAAATACTGCAAAACCATCCCATGCTCTCCATGTATGCTGCTGAAAAGGGAGTCTTGGAGCAGCAAGGAAAAATGGCAAAATTGGAAGGAAAGCCCATGATTGGAGCAGGCGTAAACTACATGCCCTTCAGGCCTAGATTAGAGAATGGAATGCCAATGGGAGGCGAAAACATGGTCATGCCCATGGTATCCCTGGGTCTACCCATTTACCGAAAGAAAATTACCGCGAAGGTCAAGGAAGTAGAATTGCTTCAGGCAGCTACTGCATTGAAAAAGCAGGAAACAGAAAACAACCTGAGTTTAGCTTGGGCTGCTGCGTTTCGGGATTGGGAGGACAGCAAACGGCAACTCAACCTCTATTCGGAGCAGGTGGCCCTTATCCAGCAACAGATCCAACTCCTAGAAACTTCCTTTACTACGGGGAATGTGTCCCTACAGGAATTGCTTCAGACCCAGCAACTGCTGCTGGAGTACCAGGAAAAGCAACTCCTAGCCCAGTACCAAGGCCATCAAAGTTTGGCACGCTTAGAAGCCTTATTCAGTACAACCGCATTAAACTAGAACACAATGAAAAAATTACTTGAACATAAAGGAGCCTTAGTCCTTCTCACCTTAATCCTGGGCGCAGCTTTGGGATGGGGATTGAAATCTGTCAGCACTGAAGAATCAGAACATAGCCACGAAGAGGCAAGTGCAAGCCTATGGACTTGTTCCATGCACCCCAATGTCAAATTGCCCGAGGCAGGTAACTGTCCAATTTGTGGGATGGATCTGATTCCAGCCAATGCAGGTGAGGACAACGACAACAATCCACTCGTTCTAAAAATGAGTCCTGAAGCCCTAGCCATGGCCCAAGTTCAAACCCTAGTGGTGGGAGAAGGTAATGCCAAAAAAGAGCTAACACTTTCGGGTAAAATTCAAGCCGATGAGCGGGAAAACGCTTCCCTCACCGCCAGGTTTCCAGGTAGGATCGAGAAACTCTACGTGACCTTTACTGGGGAACAGGTCAAGGCAGGTCAAAAATTAGCCACCCTCTATTCCCCTGAACTAATGAATGCGCAGAAGGAACTCCTGGAGGCTGCGCGAACCAAGACCACCTTTCCACAGCTCTATCAGGCGAGCAAGGAAAAACTTGCCCTCTGGAAGCTGAGCGCAGCCCAAATTGCGGAAATAGAGCGAGCAGGTGTGGTCAAAGAAAAATGGGATATTCTGGCCGATCAATCAGGGGTAGTCCTTCAAAAAAATGTGGCCGTTGGGGATTACGTGACTACTGGATCCGTTCTCTTTACAGTGACCAATTTGAACAAACTATGGTTGCTGCTTGATGTCTATGAAACAGACCTTTCTTCGGTATCCTTGGGGGATGAAATCCAATATACCGTGGCAGGGAGAGAAGGTGAACTCTTGACAGCTAAGGTTTCGTTCATTGATCCCCTCCTCAATTCGCAAACGCGTGCGGCATCCCTCCGTGCTGAAATCAGCAATAGTGGGAATTCACTGAAGCCCGAAATGTTTGTTACTGCTCGATTGAAAAATAAAAATCCACAAGGCACTGCTGCCCTACTTGTGCCCCGAACAGCCATCCTCTGGTCTGGAAAGCGCTCGGTGGTGTATGTCAAGGTCCCAAATTCTTCCACTACCAGCTTTGAGTTACGGGAAGTGCAAGTGAGTCGACAAGGGGCAGATTACCGGATCGAGTCCGGCTTAAGTCCTGGGGAAGAAATTGCGGTACAGGGTGTATTTGCCATCGACGCTTCTGCGCAGCTTGCAGGCAAGCAAAGCATGATGAGCCGCCCTGCAGGATCCTATGCAGAACTCTCTACTGAATTCAGAAGCAACGGAAATTCCGTGATTGCACAATATTTCAAACTGAAAAACGCACTCGTGAAGGACCAACTTGCCCCAGCAAAATCCGCTGCAAATGAACTGGTGCAACTGCTTGCCAAATTCCAAAATGGCAGCCTAAAAGCTTCGGAGAAGACAGCCTGGGAATCACTGAGCAAGAATCTTACCAATGCCTCCGTTAAAATTAAAGCGGCCAAGGACATTACCGAGCTCCGAAAATACTTTGAGCAGCTATCCACCGAGGTCATCTTACTTACGGAGAATTATGGGGTAAACCAGGAGTTGGTATATAAGGATTACTGCCCCATGGCCTTTAACAACAAAGGGGCCTATTGGCTAAGCGAAACGAAGGAAATAACGAATCCCTACTTTGGAGCATCCATGCTGACTTGTGGGGAAGTGAAACAGACGTATTCCAAAAAATAAGAATCGAGAAAAAACTGAAAAATAAACCAATATGAAAACGCTGAACAGTTTAAATAGTAGAATTACGATGAAATTTGGAAAATTATTTTGTTTGATTGGCTTACTCGTATTGATTGGAAGTTGCAATGAGAAAACAGCTAATCAATCCCAAACCAATGAAGATCATAGCTTGCATCAACCCACAGAAGAAAGTCCTAAACCTTCAAAAAGTCCTAAAAAAACGGCTATGGAAATCGTTGATGGAAATCATATTCACATTGATTATTCTTCTCCGAGCGTAAGAGGTAGACAAATTTTTGGAGGATTGGTAGCCTACGGAGAAGTTTGGGCCACGGGAGCACACAAAGCCACATGGATCCAATTCGATAAACCTGTAACTATTGGTGATCAAACTATCCCTGCAGGAAAATACGGTTTGTTCACCATACCTGGAGAAAAAGAATGGACCGTCATCATCAATCAGGTTTGGGACATGCACTTGGCAGATGACTATGATTCAAGCAAGGATGTTGTTCGGTTTACTTGTACACCAGAAACACTCGAAACCACCGTGGAATCACTCACTTACCAGGTCGAAAAAATTGCTAGTCAAACTACCCAGATCTCCATCTCTTGGGATAAAACGAAGCTAAAATTCGTTTTAAAAAATAGCTAATTGATCAATTTTTTCTCTTAAAAAAACAATAAACCACAAGATGTTTTTGATGCCTTCCAGCTTGGAAGGCATCAAAAATGTTTAATTACTCAGGCCGCTTTCGATTGGCCTTCTTCTCTGCATGGGCTTTCTTGGACTTCAATCGGTCCTCTATCGCTCCTTTGCTGGGACGTGAAGCCTTGCGAACCTTCTTTTTCTGGAAAGAACTGCGGAGCAATTCGTAGAATTTGGCAATCACGGCCTCTTTGTTTTGGAGTTGGGATCGCGTTTCCTGTGCATACAACTGCAAAATACCCGATTGATCTACCTTATTCTTATTTTTTTGAATAAGAGTCAATTTTTCCTCCTCGGTAAGTACCTGAGAGCCCATCACCTCAAATTTGAGCAGAACTTTGGTTTCCACCTTATTCACATGCTGTCCTCCTGCTCCCCCACTGCGCGAAGTGTGGAAACTTAGCTCGGTTAAAAAATCACCACGCTTGATTCGAGTTTGAAGGGAGTTTACCGACATACCAACAGAAAAAATTGAGTTCCAATTCTTAAAACAATCCAGATTTTTGATTTGTTCAAATCAAGGAAGCATTGTGTACCTTTGCATTGGATTGAACGAACAGCGCTCATTCCCCTAGTGTCCCCTAATGGACCTTTACTCCATTAACCACTACCTTATGAAAAGAAAACCTCGAGTTGTCGTCGGCCTTTCGGGCGGCGTCGACAGCAGCGTGGCTGCCAAACTTTTAATCGACCAAGGCTACGAAGTCATCGGCATGTTTATGAAAAACTGGCACGATGAGTCGGTCACCATTTCAAACGAATGCCCTTGGCTAGAGGATTCTACCGACGCCATGCTCGTCGCAGAAACCCTCAACATCCCCTTTCAAGCCATCGATCTGAGTGCGGAATACCAGGAGCGGATCGTGGACTACATGTTTGCCGAATACAGTGCCGGCCGTACTCCCAATCCAGACATCCTCTGCAACCGGGAAATCAAATTTGACATCTTCCTCAAAGCCGCCATCCAATTGAAGGCGGACTTTGTGGCCACAGGACATTATTGCCAGAAGGGAGAATTCCTTCAAGAAGGTCAGCCAATCTACCAATTGCTTGCCGGAGCAGATGCAAACAAAGACCAGAGCTACTTTCTCTGCCAACTGTCCCAAGAGCAATTGGCAAAGGCACTTTTCCCAATCGGACATCTCCAAAAATCTGAGGTTCGGGAGATCGCCAAGCAAGCAGGCCTGATCACCGCCGAAAAGAAAGACTCCCAAGGGCTCTGCTTTATCGGGAAAGTGCGCCTACCTGACTTCTTGCAGCAGCAACTGAAACCCAAAACGGGGAAAATCATTCAAATTCCTGAAGAATTTCTTGCCTATCAAACGCAGGTTGTTCCTTCGGGAATCTCGCCACAACACTGGACACAGGAGCAATTGGAATCGGTCTGTACCCCCATTTCCTACCAACCTACCCAAGGAAAAGTCCTCGGAGATCACCGAGGAGCACATTACTTCACGGTTGGGCAACGCAAGGGATTGCAGGTAGGTGGAACGGGTAAACCACTCTTTGTCATCGCTACCGACACGAAAGAGAATGTCATCTACACGGGTTTGGGTGAAGAGCATCCGGGTTTAAACCGATTTGGACTTTTTGTGCCCCAAGATCAGGTGCATTGGATTCGGGAGGATCTCCAACTGCAGCCTGGAGAATCCGCGGTCTATGTGGCCCGAATTCGCTACCGGCAGCCGCTATCCAAAGCCACCCTGATCCAGTACCCACATGGGCTCTATGTGATTTTTGACCAGGCACAAAAAGGAATTGCCTCCGGGCAATTTGTAGCCTGGTACCAAGGTAATGAATGCATTGGCTCCGGAACCATTGACTAAGTTGGCTATGCATTTAATCCTGCTTACCTCCCTATCCCATGCTTGAGATTCTTTTCGAAGACCAAGAATTTGTGGTGATCAATAAACCAGCGGGCTTATTGGTACACAAAACCGCGCTGGCTTTTGGAGAGGAAGAAAATGCCCTCATTCAACTTCGAGATCAAATCGGAAGCTGGGTAGCACCGGTTCATCGCCTCGATCGTGCCACCAGTGGCTGCTTACTATTCGCCAAAAACGAACAAATCCTGCCCAGATTGCAGGGCATGTTTATGGATCGGGACATTCAAAAAATCTACCGCTGCCTGGTTCGAGGCATCCCTGCAGAAAAAGAAGGGCTCATCGACTATCCTCTCCGAAGTGAGCGGTCGAGAAAGCTTCAGGAGGCCCAAAGCAAGTACAAAGTTTTGGCAGAGACCGAACAGCCCTTCAACAGCACCGGAAGGTATCCCACTAGCCGCTATAGCCTACTGGAAATTGAGTTGCTCACTGGGCGAACCCATCAGATACGCAGGCATTTGGCGCATATCCGACATTACATTTTGGGAGATAAAAAACACGGGGACAACAAGCAAAACCAGTATTTTGAAACTCACTTTGGCTTGGAGCACCTACTCCTCCATGCTTGGCAGTTGCAATTCACGCATCCCACAAGCGGAAAAATCCTTTCTGTTGGCTGTGCACTACCCCCACATTTTCAGCATATTATTGAAAAATTAGGTTGGTCGGACTCCCAACTTCTTTGAGAACTCAATCAAATCCCGATTTTAGGTTACTTTAGTATTTTCCATTTCAACTACTCATGAAAAAAATCGCACTTCTTCTTTTTGCTGGACTGGTATGCAGCCCAACTCTTTTTGCTCAAAAGCAGGATATTGAAACGCGCTTCGCTTCCAAAGATGCCATCGCACAGTTTACCTACCTCGCCTCCGATGCCTTGATGGGTAGAGATCCCATTCGGCCAGAGATGAAAATGGCCTACACTTTTATCGCGCAGGAACTTGAAAAAGCGGGAGCCAAGCCCCTTCCTGGAGGAAATGGATACTACCAAGATATTCCCTTCAATTTGTCTTCTCCTCCTACCAAAGGATCCGTTCAATTGGGGAACTTTTCCTTTTCTCAAGGGCAAAACCTATTGGTATTGGATGGAAATTCCTTTTCTGGCACTTATGAAGTGGTAGAAGTAGGCTTTGGATCAGTAGAGGAATTTGCAGGAAAAGACCTAAAAGGAAAGATTGCCATCTCCAATGTAGGTGCACCCAACAAATTCAGCCCGAATCAATTGTTTGCTGAAGGCAGAGCAAAAGCAAAACGTGCCAAAGATGCGGGAGCAGTAGCTTTGATTGAGCGATTCAATGTACCTTCTGTTCCTTGGCAATTGGTTTCAGGCTTCCTAAATCGACCACAGATGGGCATGGCTCAAGGAGAAACAGGCAACCTTCCCTACCTCTGGGTAGAAGATTTAAAAAACCAGTTGACCGGTACCAACTTAGGCAATGCCACCCTGGCAGTCGAAGGAAAAGTAAATCGAAAGATCGACGGCAAAAATGTATTGGCAAGGATTGAAGGAACAGATCCTCAATTGAAAAACGAATACATCCTCCTTTCCGCACATTACGACCATGTGGGTGTGGGTACTCCAGATGAAACGGGGGATTCGATCTACAATGGGGCGAGAGACAATGCAGTAGGAACCGTAGCGGTACTCAACGCAGCTCAGTATTTCGCCAAAAATCCTCCAAAAAGATCCATTCTTTTTGCGCTATGGACTGCTGAAGAAAAGGGCTTGCTAGGTAGTGCATACTTTGCAAACAATCCCTTGATTCCCTTGAATCAAATCGTGTACAACCTCAACATTGACAATGCGGGCTACAACGATACTTCCATCATCACCGTGATTGGTTTGGGTAGAACCACAGCAGATTTCATGATCAATGAAGCAGTGGCGGAGTTTGGATTGACTGCCAAGGCAGATCCATCGCCCGAGCAAGGGCTATACGATCGTTCGGACAATGTGAATTTCGCAAGAAAAGGCATCCCTGCTCCTAGCTTTACGCTTGGTTTCACCGCCTTTGACGACGAGATTAACAAGTATTACCACAAGGCTGGTGATGAAGTCGAAAGCTTTGACTTAAACTATGCACAATTGTATTGGAAGTCCTACATCCTCTCCGCTCAAAAAATTGCAAACTGGGCCCAAAAACCACAGTGGACTGCTGGCGACAAGTACGAGGAAGTGGGAAAGAAGTTGTACGGGAATTAAGTACATAGTACGAAGTACGAAGTACAAAGTATGAGATACGAAGTACGAGATGCGAAATACGACAGTGGAACTAATGTCGAATGCTGATTGAAGAATGTCGAAGTAGTGAAAACTAGCCTGCCTACCGCAGGCAGGTTTTTTTTATCTTGCTTCTAAATATCATCATTCTTCGTACTTGGTACTTTGTACTTTATACCTGGTACCTTCTACTAAGCAAAATGGATTTCTTGATACTTGATACTTGATACTATTTTTTAATGTCGAATTTCGAATGCTGATTGAAGAATGTCGAAGGAGTGCTTATTGTACAAAGTACCAAGTATGAGATACGAAGTTCGAGGTGCGAAATACGATAGAAATAGACTGCGCTTCGCTCCGTGAAATAATTTGAAACAAGGATAAAAATTGTGATCCCTGAATTACAGTTCTAAAGGAACTTGGTATTCATCCCGTAATTCGTCACTCGTATTTCACTATGTATTTCGTACCTGGTACATTTTACTTCGTACTTGGTACAATGTACAATTTAAACCAGCATCCCCGCAACCGTTGCGGTCATAAGGCAAGCCAGGGAAGCAGCCATTAAGGCGCGTAAGCCCAAGCGGCTTAGATTTCCTTGCTGGTTGGGAGCGATAATCGAAATACCACCCAATTGAATCGCAATGGAACTAAAGTTCGAAAACCCGCACAAGGCGTAGGTAGCGATGATGATGGATTTGGTGCTGATCGAAGCCGCTTCCTTCATTTCAGCCAAACTTAGGTAAGCCACAAATTCATTAATCACCGTTTTTTGACCCAAAAGGCTACCCACTTGAAGCGTATCTACCCAGTCTACTCCAATCACCCAGGCAAAGACCCGGAATACCTGTCCAAAAATATATTCCAAAGAAAATCCCTTGAATTGACCACCAGTACTGCTTTCTACCCAAGCATTGAGGCCTGTGTATTCCCCAATTATTCCAGTTAATCCATAGTTTATCGCTGCTATGACCGCAATAAACGCCAAGAGCATCCCTCCTACGTTCAAGGCCAACTTCAAGCCTTCGGCTGCTCCTATGGACATCGCATCAATGATATTGACGCCCATGGATTCCTTGTTTACCTCAAGTTTGTCTTGCTTGATTTCTTTCTCTGTCTCCGGAATAAACATCTTGGACATCACAATTGCACCCGGGGCATTCATGATACTGGCACCCAATAGATAGGCTGCAAACTTACTTTGCTCTTCCAAACTATCCCCTCCTAAAAAAGCCACGTATCCGGCAAGTACTCCACCAGCAATCGTAGCCATTCCACCGGTCATCAAACACATCAATTCCGACTTACTCATCTGAGGAATAAATGGCCTCACCAAAAGCGGAGCTTCTGTTTGACCCAAAAAGATGTTTCCAGCGGCAGATAGCGACTCAGGTCCAGACAAACGCATGGATCGCGCCATTACCCAAGCAATGCCATAGACGACCTTTTGCAAGATCCCTAGGTAATACAAACCTGAAGAAACGGTGGAGAAAAAGATAATGGTAGGCAATACCTTAAAGGCAAAAATAAACCCAAAACTATCGCCCGCTAGATCCCCAAAAATAAAACGAGCACCAGCCTCACTGAAACTCAAAAACTTGACAAAGCCTTCAGAAAGGAACTGGAATGCATCTTTAACTACTCCTACCTGGGTAATTAGGAATCCAAATACCAATTGTAGGGAGATGCCAATCGCAACTAACCTCCAGTCAATTTTTTTCTTATTGGATGAAAATAGATAAGCCACCAATACGATGACTAGGATTCCGAATGCACCTCTTGCGTAGTCCATGAAGTTAGTGTAAATACAACTTCTAAAAATAGGCCAATCTTTGGCAAGAAAAAAGCCCCGAAGGTTTTCGGGGCCTAAAAATTTAGTTTCGCTTATTTATTTCATCCCGGATTCGGGCAGCCTTTTCATAATCCTCGTCCACAATGGCTTTGTCCAACAAGGTGTTGAGTTTGTCCAAACTAAAATCCTTCAAGGAATTTTCCTTGGGGGCGGCTCCTTTTCCAGAAACAGATTTACTGGACTTTTTTGCAGTTTCTTCCTTATCCTCCTCTGTAAACTCAATTCCTGCTTCAGAAAGCACCTTCTCAGTGCAGAAAATAGGTGCTCCAAAGCGAACAGCAATGGCAATCGCATCTGAAGGCCTACTGTCTATTTCTGCCAGGGCATTGACATTTTTGCTATGAATCTGGGCATAAAACACACCCTCCTTCATTTCTGAAATGACAATTTTCTCAATTTCAAACTGAAAACTATCCGAAAAGGACTTGAACAAATCATGCGTCATTGGACGATTAGGAATGATTTTCTCAATCTCTATGGCAATGGCTTGCGCTTCAAACATGCCAATGACGATAGGAAGCCTACGTACTCCTTCCACCTCTCCCATCACCAAGGTAAATGACCCCGATTGCGAGTGATTGGACGAAAGCCCTAGGATTTCCATTTCTACTAGTTTTTCCACAAATTTTACTGTGCTGCCTTAAGTGCTGCGGTTAGTTGAGGTACTACTTCAAATGCATCCCCTACAATTCCATAATCTGCTGCCTTGAAAAAAGGAGCCTCAGGATCTTTATTGATTACCACGATGCATTTGGATGAATTGACTCCCGCAAGATGTTGAATAGCACCTGAAATTCCAACGGCAATGTACAAAGTTGGCGCCACTTTTACGCCCGTTTGTCCTACGTGCTCGTGGTGAGGTCTCCATCCAATGTCAGATACAGGCTTGGAACAACCGGTTGCCGCACCAAGTGTATGCGCGAGTTCCTCAATCATCCCCCAGTTTTCTGGACCCTTCATTCCTCGACCGCCAGACACCACAATGTCCGCTTCAGGTAGCAATACTTCCCCTGTGGCACGTTCGGTAGCGGTGATTTTTGATGCAAAATCAGCAGCAGCAATAGAAACTGCAAAAGCCTCTACTTGAGCCTTTGCTCCATCTACCTTTTGATCTACCGCATTCTTTTTGATAGCGAGGATTTTCTTGGCGGTGGTGATCGTGGTATCCGCAAAGGCCTTGCCTGTGTAAATACTTCTTTTCACCACAAACCCAGCCTCCAAACGAGGAAGTTCCACCACATTGGATACTAGACCTGCATCCAATTTGATTGCAAGTCGAGCCGCAACGGCATCCCCTAAGGAGGATTTGGCCAAAATTAAGGTACTTGCCCCTACCGCCTGGAAGGCTTGTGCTACTGCGGAAGCATGTGCTTGGATGACCCCTGCATTCAGTCGCTCATCGGCAGCGTGCAACACTTTTGCTGCTCCTGCTTCTCCAACAGAAGCCAATTCTTGCGAGTCTATTGTTCCCAAGGCAATTGCTACCACGGAACCTTCTCCTGTTTTTTGTGCCAAAGCAAAGGCAAAGGAAACTGCCTCTAAACTGGTTTTTTTAATTTTCCCAGCAGCCTGTTCTACATATACTAAGATCGACATATTCTATTGACTTATAGTGAATTAAAAAAACCGTATTAAAGTACTTTGGCTTCATTTTTTAGCAATCGAACCAATTCAGAAACTTGGTCCTTGTCTACCAATTTGACAGATCCTTTTGCAGGAGGCAATTGAAAACTACTCGCCTCAGCCTGTGTCTCTTGACTTGTTGGCTCGACCACCAGCAATGGCTTGGTTCGTGCCGACATGATTCCTCGCATGTTTGGGATTTTCCACTCCGCTATGGGCTCCTGGCATCCTGCGATCAAGGGCAATTGTGCCTCCAACTGCTCCTTGCCCCCTTCAATCTCACGCGCCATCTTCACGGTCGTTCCCTCCAAATCAAGTTTCATCACTGGAGAAAAAGAAGGCATGCCGAGCAGCTCTCCTACCATTCCATGAACCATGCCTCCATTGAAGTCGATGGATTCTCTTCCCATCAAGATCAAATCATAGCCTCCGTCTTTGGCCACCTGGGCGATTTGCTTGGCTACAAAAAAACTGTCCTTCGGAAAGGAATTTACCCGAATGGCATCGTCTGCTCCAATGGCCAATGCTTTTCTCAATGTCGGCTCTGTTTCGGCTTCGCCTACATTCAGCGCAGTCAAAGTTCCACCAGTTTGATCTCGCAATTCCACTGCTCTTGCCAAGGCATAATCGTCATAGGGCCCAATGATAAATTGGACTCCTGTGGGGTCAAACTTGGTATTGTTGGCAGTAAATTGAATCTTGGAAGTCGTATCGGGAACATGGGTGATACAAACAAGAATCTTCATTGGTTTAGCGTTTGGTTATTTAGATTTATTTTGCGTGAAAATAACAGGCAAGCGTTAATTAAAAAAACTATTCATGCGCAATTTGGAACGAATCGAAC
>JACCDO010641398.1_pt1 | contig 33625 bp, 40 predicted proteins | sample 7446101 | NCBI WGS metagenome assembly JACCDO01 (sample SAMN15323440, study PRJNA562643) | freshwater metagenome | isolation source: river surface water | place: USA:Blue River Watershed | collected 2017-08-16 | reverse complement strand
TATCCATACTTAAAGAATTCGCTTCGAGAGAGTATTGTAGTTTTAGAAAAAGTATAAAAAGAGGCTCTCTACTTTGAATTTAATGAACCTTTTATGTGTTGTAATAACTTGAAGATTATAAGTTTATGGAGGTTGCTAGGGGGGTGGGTTTGGAAGACCTCTTACTCAATTTGAGTCGCATCACCCCTAATCAACTAGGAAAAACTTTACCCATCCCCTCTGATTTAGAGGACGATTCTGAAATAATTGGTCAATAACTAAAACAAGGATTAAATAACTATGCGAACTATTCTTAAAAATTACACTGACTTGATCGCTAGAAATTGGATTATCCCTGCTATCGATAATAGTGGTGCATATATTGAAACGGAAACTGAAACTGATTCAAACAAGTATTTTTATCTCTCTTATGTCTATGACAAGTATGAGATTAGGCTTCATGTCTCTAGGGACGGCTCTTTTATCACACTGAAAAAATACAGTCTAGCTGACTTGCTTATAGGTGCATACAAAGAAGATGATGACACCTTAGAAACTAGAATTGATTTTCAATCTGAAGATGATCTTTTACGAGCAAGTCAAAAACTTGAATCTTTACTACCTCCTGCAAAAAAATTATTTATTTAAAAAAGGATTTTTACATGAGCTTAAAAAATGCAATTAATAAATATGGCAGAAAATTTGTTACTAGATATACACAGCTTCGTTCTTTAGAAGACCCTGTTGAAAATCTTGTTTTGTCAGTCGAACTTAGTGATTGTATCTCTAATTGGACTGAGGAACAAAAAGACAATAAAGACCTTGTAAGAATTGTCTTTTTGAAAACTTTTCAAGGTTGGCAATTAAAAGATGTCAGTGATAGATTAAAGAATGATAAAGATGTTGTTTTTGAAGCTATTCAATCCGATGTAGCTTCAATCCCACATATAGGTGATTCACTACAAGATGATGATGAAATTATTGAGTTAATCACTAACCCAATCATTTATCTAAATCAAATATCTGGATTTATTTCTGACCCAGAAGGTTTTGGAAACCCAGATGAAATGGCTTTAAAATATGCACCTAGTGAATTACTAGCATCTAAAGAATTTAGAGAAATGGTTTTTAAATTTACTACTGGGTATAGTAAAATTTTAGGACAAGACCCAAAAGACCTTTCTGACTTTTTTCAGATACTCGCTGAAAGAGGGTCATCTGATCTAATGGAGGCACAACAAATAAAAAATATGTTTGGAAAACCTATAGATACAAGAATATTAGCTGAGATTTTTATGTTCTTTGATCAAGGTGAGGATGTGCTACAATATAAAGAACTAATCGTGCAAAATAGCGACCAAAAAGAAAAAACCTATTGTGTGTTTAAGACAGACAATGAAGGTAATCGATATGGTCAATTTTTAGATGGCACTAAAATCAAACTGATTTAGTAGTTTGTTGGGTTTTGGTGTTTTTTTTTATTTATGGGAGTAGAAGTCTATGCTTTTCTTTACAGATAAAAATGTATTTGAAACAGATGCTAAAGTTTTAGTTAATGCTGTTAATGTAGTAGGTGTCATGGGTGCAGGTATCGCTTTAGAATTTAAAACTAGATACCCTGATATGTATAAAGATTATTATCATAGATGTATGAGAGAAGAGTTTAAAATAGGAGAGCCATATTTATATGGTGGTGTATATAATTTTCCTACTAAGAAACATTGGAAATCGCCATCGAGTCTATCTTATATAGATAAAGGATTAGAGTATTTTGTAAATACCTATAAGGACTTAGGGATAGACTCAATAGCTTTTCCTAAATTAGGTTGTGGTCGTGGTGGTTTAGAGTGGGAAGATGTAAAGACTTTAATGATAAAACACCTTGACCCTTTAGAGATAGATATACAGATATGTCTAGCTACAAGGATATAGAGATATGATGAAAGAATACCAGCACTATTTATTTTTAGTGTTAAAAAATTTAAGGAGACCTATAAGGTGGGTTTCACACAATCCTTTTTTTGGTTATTCTTATCATGAGGCTATATCATATATGGGGGTAGAAAAATCTAGGTATATAAAAAAAGAACATGAAAGGAAGATGGCTCGATTTAAGAAAGTAGATTTATATACTGTAGGTTTATATACAGTAGAACATAAAAGGAGTGGCGATAAATTATATTTATTAGTCAATGATGAAGGTTTTTTTGTATTTGATATAGACTTAATAGTAGTAGGAACTGACCCTAGTAAAGTCAAAGCTAGGATACCAGGAGAGGGAGAATATGATATATTATGGGAGAAGATTATAAAGAATGAGGAGAAGATAAATGAATTTACGGACTTGCCGATAGATGTGGGTTTTATAGATAATAGTGGTATATATAAGGAAGGACTTTTACATTCTTTTGTAGAAGTTATGGGATGTCTTGCTTATGGGGCTGTTTTAAGTGATGAAAAATATTTATTTTTACCTCTCTTTTCTCTTGACAAAACCATATAGAATGATTATAGTTAATACAAACATACTAACTAGGAGTAAAAAAAGATGAGCAATCTAAGAAGTGAAATAAGACAAGCATTGACAGAAATTGTAAATGGCTTAAGTGAAACACAGACTATTGAAAAGAAAGTAGCCAAGAAACAAATCCTAGAAAAGCTAGGAGCTACAGATGATAAACAATGGGGAGTAAGTAGTGGTGGGATCAGTGTCTTTCAATCAAATCTCTCAAATATTGTAGATGATATGAGAAAGAAAGGTTTATTAAGCACACCAAGTTCAGATACTTATGGACACCCAAGTTTAGGGTCAGTAGTATCTAAAGGTAGAAAAGCCTTTAACCCATATGCAACTGAAACCCCTTCAGAAGAAGATGTTCAAAGAAAAGCATTTAATCCATATGCAACAGAAGAAAAGATACAAGTTCAAGAACCTGTAAAAGCAGTGGATAAACCTATATCATTTGATAATGATGATAAGATAGTCCTTATAGAAGAACCTAAAAAGCCAGTGCTTAAATCTAAAGTAGAAGCTAATGATTTATTTGAAGGTTTAGATGAACCTAAATCAGATGCGGAGAGGATATTTAGGGGTTATGTAAAAGAGAGAGGGATTAACTTACTAAACATGGCAATCAATGATTTTGTAGGTAAAAAAGGACAAGGTGGTTGTTATGGGGATTATACAGAAGGAGATGAGGCTTGTGATGGTAATCCTAGTTGTCCTTTAAGAGGTTTCTGTAAAAAAGAAAAGGGTATGTAATCTATATATAGTTCTTATATATACAGGGAGATGTATATATGAAAACAACATTTGAGAGTATGAGTAAAGAAGAGGCAGATGCACTTCGTAAAGAGATAGCTAAAAAGATAATATATCAAAAGCAGTGGGTCGTTCCTGGTAAGCCTAAACATATATATCATGGAAGTCCTAATAGGATAACAGAATTTGAATTAAGAAAACATTATCTAGCTGATGATGAGGCAGTAATATTTGGAACACCGAATAGAAGTCTAGCGATAACATTTTTAGCTTATTGGAGAGATTATGATTTTAAACAGAGTGTAAAAGATGGTGTAATATATATGGAAGAACAATACCCAAATGCACTTGAAAAAGTATATAAAGGTAAAGTTGGCTTCCTATATGAATTTGAGCCATATACATTTAACTGGGAGCCCCAATTAATGAGATCGGAATATATAAGTAGGGTCTTACCTAGAGTTTTACATATAGAGCAAATAGATGTATATAGGGAGATATTAAAAGAGATAGGAGAGGGTAGGATAATAGTTAGTTAATATTTAGACCTTGAGTATTAATGACAAGGAGAAAGAAAATGTCTAAATACCAAGATCAATATAATCGAGATATCGAACTTATAGCTAGAAGAAAAGCATTATTTTTAAAGTATTTCACATATTGGAAGCCACAAATACAGAGAGTGTTAATCCAAACAAATTTACCAAAAGAAGAGAAAGTACAAATTCTTTTAAATTCAGTAGTGGCAAGACAGATTGTAACAAGTCTAGGAAAGACAACAAAAGATTTAAAAAATGCTTTAACTAAATATATTGAGACTCCAAATGATGAAATCCTAATAGAAAGGATTACAAGTCTTACAGAATCGGGAGTAGAAGCAATAGAGTTAGAGAAAGCAAGAAGACCTTTAACATCAGTAATACCTAAAGATATAATAGGTTTTCTACCTACTAAATTAGTAGTAGATGTTGATCCTACTGGAGAGATTACAGATATATATACAAGATTTGCCAATAAGGATAAGAATCTAGGTATTAAAATTGAAAAACAAAAAGCCTTTATCAAAGTAAAGAATAACTTTGAGAGGTTATTAAGTGTAGGTATAAGAGCACAAGACCCAGGTGTAAGAATGATGACCTTACTTATATATATTATGTATGATACAGGTATAAGACCAGGAGAAGTAGGTGAAGGGACATCTACATTAAAACATAAGTATTTAGGGCCAGTGCAAAAGGTAGATAATAAGAATTTACCTTTACCAAAACCTGAAGAGGAAGTAGTAGGGACTTTTGGAGCGATTAGTTTAGAACCCCAACATTTTAAAGTGATAGATGGGATTACTAATTTAGAGTTTTATGGTAAGTCAGGTATGGTGAATACCGCATATATAAGTAAGCCTGAATTAAATTATGTAATAAGAGATATTTTAAAGAATGTTGCTTTACATAAGACACAAGGTCCTTTATTTGTTATAGATGGTAAACCTTATACTAGACCTCAAATAAATGCCTTTTATATAGAATTACTTAAGGACGCGGGTATGCCTAAAACAGAAGTAACGGGTCATACTTTAACAGACATGAGAAAACTTAAATCAGCTACTGTCTTACATGAGACCTTATTAGAAAACCAATCGGTGTTAGATATGGAATTACTTAAGATAGAAGATATATATTCTGAAAATGCTGAGAAAGAAATACAGAAAGCTATTGTAGGTTATTTAAAGAAAGCAGTGGAGCAGTCAGAGATAGCTTTAAACCATGCCGATATGGATATGACTATAAATAGTTATATAAACCCACAAGTATTATTAAACTTTTTCCAAAGATCAGGTGATGTGACTGATAGTTTTAGTGAGTTGATAAATACAGGTGGGAAGTTAGAATTTAATTTACAAAAATTTGTATTACAAGCATCAAATAGGATTTACAATAAATTTGTAGATAATAGTGGTTGGGGAGGGATGATGGAAACAGAAGAGGGATATGGGGTAAGAAGTAATCCATTAAATATACCTGAAAGACTTAAATATGCTAAGTTGAATAAGAAGGTAATAGTAGTAGATAGGATAGAAGGGAAACAGGCAGTATGTCGATTTGGTCGATCTACATTTATATTACCTGTGAGTGCATTACCAGTGGGGGTAAGGGAAGGGATGGGGTTGGAAATTAGTTTAAAGCCAGTAAATACTAAATTAGTGAGAAATAAATTAAAGCAAATAGCACAGCGAGATGATGGTAAAGATTTTAGTATATAATTGATTTATAGTCTCCTCTTTATAGATTTAGACTATCTTGAGAGGGAGAACATTATGAGATACAGTAATAAGTATGCAGGTGCTTTATCAAAAAAAGATAACATAGTTCCAGGGACTTTTAGACGACCTGATATAACTGAAAAGCATAGAGAAGGTGGGTCTGTTGATAAATTTTATGAGAATGAAGAAAAGCTACAAGCTCTTGTAGATTCAGCTTATAAGAAATTTGAAGAAGTTTTTGAAGAAGAAAAAGAAACTCTTCTTTCTTATATAGAAGAAGCTAAAAATAAGAAAGCTAGTTTATATAAAAGAGCAGCTGTTACACCAGATGAAGAAATTAGCACTCTTATAGAATGTGTTTCTCTTAACGATTTTGAAAGTCTTTCCGACACTAAAGAAATTAAAGATTTGAAAGCTATTATGCTACAAGTTAGTGGTGGGTCAGATGAACTTAAAGAAAAGATAAATGCTTATGTTGAGGATTTCCCTGAAGAAGATGATAGGGAATCTTCGAGAGCTCTAAGGATGAGGAAAGAAATAGAAGTTCTTTATTTTGAAGCTAAAAACAAGTATCTTGAAGAAATTAAAAATATAGGAAAAGACACTGAAAATTTAGATAGAGAAGTAGAAAGAGATCAAGCTAAATCTACTATCGATAAAGCAGAAATTCCTCTTGAAGCTAAAACAATATTAAAACAAAAACTAGATCAAGAACTTAATAAAGAAAAGAAACTAGAACAAGTAGAACAAGAAGTTATTAAGAAAGAAGTCCAAAAGGCTTTAGAAAATGAATTGTCTGATGATTCAGATAGTAGCTTACAGAACTTAGATGGTTGGTTATTTTTAAAATATGACAAGACAGCTATTTTACTTGCCCTATTAAACTTAACTGACATTAAAGCTGTAAATAAACACTACTCCCAACAAGTTCTTGAAGAATTAAAATCAGAAACTATTAAGGGTGTGCCTTTCCTTGATGCTTTAAGTTATTCACCTGATCTTTTAGATTTAGATATGGAATCAGCTAGTATTGACCCAAGTGAAGTCCAAACTAGAAGAGAATTATTTGATATTGCTTATAAGGTATTTAAAGAGAAAGTAAAAAACAGAATAGAAGAAACTATTAAGAACATTACTTTTGAACAAAAGCAAAAGGTTGTAAATAAAGCTGGTATTCCAGCTAAGAGCACTTTTCCTAATTTAGTTAAGAAATGGACTCAAAAGAACTTCAAGAGTCCTGATACACAAGAGAATATTAGTTTCTATCAATTACTACCTTTAACATTAGATAATGTAGGTAATGAACCTGAGGTAGTAAATAAAGCTAAAGCAATTATTAGTGAAGAGACTGATATGAGTACGGCTAATAAATGGAACTGGTATCAAAAAGAATATTATCGTATTGTCTTTAAGAGATTTACTAATGAAAGTTCTTTAACTAAAGAAGAACAAGTAGTATATGATTTAGTGGGTGGGGAAGAACTTAGCAGTCTTTTAGAGGATGCTAGAAGAACTAAGAAAGAAGTTAAAGATAAGTTAAAAGATAAAATAGATGTTTATAAAGAACTAGTAAGACAAGGTTATAAAATATCTGAAGCTTCTTTTACAAAGAAAGACGATACAGGTGCTGTTATTGTTAATCTTGATGAAGATAGAGACCTAGCTAAACAGAAAAAGAGTGAAGGTAAAGAACTTAATAAGCTAGACCAATATATCTTAGATCAAATCGAAAGAGATCTCTTAAATAGCACTAAAGATAAATTAAGAGCTAACATAGACTTCTTAAATAGAATTAAACAAAAACTCATCTCGGGTAATTATTCTTATTTATCTGATCCTGAACAAGAGGCTATTTTAGAGACTATTAAATCTAATACTAAATTGTCAGATGAAGAAAAATTACACTTATGTAATAAGATTACAAGTAAAGAGTCTATCACACCACCTGAATTTGAAGCTATTGTTTCTGGTGGGGATATACAATATACTAGACAACCTTTATCACAAGAGGAAAAAGAAGTCCTTATAAAACATCAAGGTGAAATTGATGAGGTTATAGTTATTAGGTCTTTAAAGAAAAATCCTGAAGCTCAAATAGGTCAATATACTAAAGAAATTAGTCAAGCTAAGAGAAAAAGGGGTATTGGTTTAACAGATTTAGAAAAAGCATTACTTGAGGCTGAAGAAATTGTTAAGAAGAAGCAAAAAGAAAATGCACCTATAACAACATTAGCTGCCTTTATTGCTAAATGTAAAACTAACACTAAACTTATGGAAGTCTTAAATACTGATGTCTTGTGTGAAGATAAAAAATTAAAGACCTATGATGCTACTCTTAATAAGATTTTACATGAAACCTATTCTATGCTTGTTAATGAAAGTGTTACTGAAGTAGACCCTGATGCTAAAGACCCAAGAACTATTGTAGAAAAAAACAAAGACAGAATTAAGTTCCTTGTTAAAGACTCTATTAAAAATTGTATTCTCAGAGACTATAGAGAAAACCTACATAAAGAATTGACTGTAATTAAAGATAGTAAAGGTGGAGATGTTAAAGTAGAAACAGATAAAGGTGTTACACTACTTGATTACTTACCTAATAACTTAATTGTAGATGTAGATGATACTGGTCTTATTACTAAGTTATTCTCTATGTATGACAATAAATTATCTGACTTAGAAGATAAGATAGAAATACAAGAAGACCTAGTGGGTAAATTCCAAAAGGTTAAAAAGATTATCTATGAAGACTTAGCAGAACAAGTAAATGGAGACCCAGCAGTTGAGTCAGATGCTTATTTAGCAGTAAAGAGAAAGACCTTAGGTCTAATAGCTGCGATAGCATTAGAAACAGGGTTAAGACCTTCACCTGTAAAGAAACAAACAGATGAAGCTGGAGGTTCTTCTTTAAAGAATAAGATTTTACTGGATAGCACAGGTAAACCAGCATTAACAAATGAAGGTAAAAAACAATACTTTAAAGAAGAAGTAGAGACCTATGGTGTAGCCTCACTTAAAAAAGAACATATAACCTTTTTAAAGACTCAATTAGCAGTGCATTTAAAGTTCTCTGGTAAAAGAGGTATTGTAAATGTATCTAAGATTACAGACCAACAAATTAAAGAACAATTAGAAATTCTTGTTGCAGGTACAGGTTCTACTACACCTACAGTATCTAAATCCTTATTCTTATTACCTGATGGTAAAAAAATAACACAGACAGATATAGTAGTTTATTTTGAAAGACTTGCATATAGAGCAGGTTTAAAGAAACTTAGAATAACTGACTTTAGAAAACTTAAAGCTGTAAATGTAATTCATGAGAATTTAAAGAGTCAAAAAGACAAGTTATATAGAGATATAGCTGCTCTCCGCACATATGAAACAGATATAGCTAAAGTAGAAATAGCTAAGTTAGTTTTAAAGACTGTTGATCGTGCATATAAAGAAGCACAAAAATCTTTATCTCACTCTAAAGTAAATGAGACTATTAACAGCTATGTAAATCCTAGTTTGTTATTAAACTTCTTATCTTCAGGTAGTGTAGAAGATACTATTGAAAAAGCATTAGGTAATAAGACTACACTTAAATTTGACCCTAATGTCTTTATGGCACAAGCATTAGCTTATAATAATATTTCTCTTGATAAGAGCATGAAATATGACTTGCCTGCTAATCCTCTTGCACAAAATGAGTCTTTCTTAAAGAGAATTAAAGATAGTCTTGCAGATAAGATTGTTGACCTAGCTCTTAAATTAGGCAAAGTCTTTAATAAAGATGATGATAACAACATGACCATAGAATAGGTTATATATAAATGAATCCTACACAAGCAGAATATATCGACTCAGCTAAAGAGGCACTACTTAACCTTATTACTGAAGCTAAACCTTTAGTTAAGAAGTCTGACACTCCTAGAGCTTTTACTGCCCTTCTTAAAACAAAAACTTTCTTTAAAGCATTTGTTAAAACCTATGGTGGTAAAGATAATATAGACTCAAGAACTAATACCCTATCATATATAGTAAGAGATGCCTTATATGATAAGACTTTTTCTATGTCTGAGAAACTTATAGAACTAGAATCCTTTCTTAGAAAAACTTATAGAGAAAAGTATCCAGAAGACTTACAAGCTAAACAAAAAGCTAAAGCTGAAAAAGCTAAAGCATTTGAAAAAGATGTAAAAGGAACAGCTAAAGCTGAGTCTACTGCTAAGAAAGACTATATAGCTATATTTACAAATATGGGTGGGAATTTATTAACAGAAGCGAATAAAGCTGGTGATGCTAGGTCTTTTACAGCGATACTTAAAGTATATGCTACTAAACAAGATAACCTAATAGGTAAATTTGTATCTAAATATTTTGAAGGTGCAGATAACCAAACAAGTAGAGTTAATACTTTCTTATATACAATAAGAGACTTGTTCTTTAAACCTACACCTAAACCAGGTCAAACATTACCTACTAGTCCTACTGGTTGGTTTGATCTTAAATTAGCTGGTATTGTTAAGTCTTCCCATAAGAGTAAAATACTTAATGATGAAAGAGAAGCACTAGAAGCTGTACTTCCTAAGACCTTTCTTAAATTCTTACCTAAGACCCTTATAGTAGAGGTAGATAAGAATAATAAGATAACAGCTATTAAGTCTAAGTTTGCTGAAAAATTAGATGACATTGGGGCTAAGATAGAAAGACAAAAGATATTATTAACTAACTTACTTAAGTTAGAAACTAAGATCAAGAAAGACTTATTATCTACAGACCATGACACTAAGATGAAAGCTATTATAATCTATCTTATGTTAGACACAGGTATTAGACCTGGTGATGAAGATAATAAGATTAAGATCAAAGATGTAGATGTAGAAGACTTAGAAGAGGGTGAAGAAATAGATCAGTATTTAGAGACCTATGGTGCAACTACTCTTAATAAACACCACATCAATTTTGTAAGAGAGAATTATGTAGCATTAGAATTTGTAGGTAAAAAAGGAACTATAAATTTAGCTACTATAAGTGATGCTGTCTTAACTAAAGCACTTAAAGACCTTGTAGAAAAGACTAAAGCTAATAAGAAGAGTAATTACTTATTCTTAGACACACAAGGTAATGTATTTAGTCAACCTAAAGTCACTGAATATTTAAGAGCTATTGTACCAGGTCTTAATCTTACAGATTTTAGAAAGTTAAAATCTACTAGAGTTCTACTTGAGGCTCTAAGACAAAAACAAGATATGATTAAAGGTATGGTATTTGAGATCACTAAAGATCAAGTGGAAGATATGAAATCTGAAATAATTGAGGTGATTCAAGATGTAGTAGAACAAGCATATAAAGAATCAGTATTTGCTTTAAGTCATCAAAATATGAATACCACAATTAAGTCATATATCAATCCACAAGTATTATTAAACTTTTTAGCTACTGGTACTGTAGCTGAGAAGCTTGAAGATATAGTCTTGAAAGATCAAAAACTTGTATTTGACCCACAAGTGTTTATAACACAAGCATTAGCATATGGTAGTGCTATTGAAGAATTATATGGGCCTGAAACATATACAGGGTTTGAAGACGAGAGAGAAGAAGCGATGTTTAAGAAAGCATCAGTAAGACTAAGTAGTATAATCTCTAGATTCCTTTCTAATGCCTTTATATAATAACAGCGAAGAAGAAAAGTGTCAGCTATATAAAGGTGTTTGAATCCTATGACTTTATAGATTTTAACTTTTTCTCTATAAACGAGGAGGCGAGGGGGGTCTAGATTTCTTATCTTGGGTATAAAAAAAAGAGAATTTTTTCCATTGTGTTTTAATCGCAATGAAGACATTATAACATCTTCCAACCTTCTCTTATTAACTCTAACACATAATCCATTACTTGTTTGGCACTAAGTTCAATATTCTCACCGCGAAGAGCAAAATCTTCTACCCACTCTACAGGGTAAAAACAACATTCATTGTTAGATGTCATAGCAAAACCAATTACCGAATCACTCACTAAACCTTTGCTACCTATAACAGATAACACATTTCCATGATCCCAATTTTTCCATACTACAATACCTTGCATTTTTGGATTACGATAATAAGAGTTAGCACCATCACCTACTCCTTTTATAAAACCTATCTCAGCTAAAAACATATCAAGGTCTTTAATAGTAAAGACTTTCATCTCTTTACTTACTCGCTTACCATTTTCTATATGTGTATATTCCATTTACTTATTTCCTTTCAATGTTTGCTTTTGCTAATGTCTGCCAATTAGTTCTTATTGCTTGTAGCATAAAATCAATAAACTCATTGGGATTTATCTGAGTGTTAACATCAGGGTCTTCGTCTATAAGTTGAGTGTAAAAACATAAAGGTTCATGCCCCCAATATTCTGAGATAACAAAATCCTCATCTTCTTCACTCTCCCCACTTTGCCATTTATCTATTTTCTCTTTAGAGAAGAAATAAACACCCTTCCAATCGCACATCTCCTCATCTTGAGTCTCAAAATAACATGAAATAGAATTTTCATCATTATAATAGTCTTTACTCACTATGAGTCCTTCTAGTTTACTATGACGATAGTAAAGAGGTATATGTTCACCATCACTTGTCTTTTCTTGTTGAAAACCTATCTCTTTGAGAAAAGAATCTATATCTATCATAGATAAATATTCTTTATTTAAATAAGGATTAGATTTTCTAAGTCCATTTTCTATTCTTGTATAAGACATATACATAAGTCCTTTCTGTGTGTTTATTTTAGGCAAAAAAAAAGAGAGTAATGAGTTTAAACTCACTACTCTCTCTTTTCTTTTAAGTCATTTACTTTTCTTCTCTATAACCATCGAACCATCTACCTACACGATTTGTGTATCTAATTCTTTCTGCACTTTGGCAAGTGCTAGATGAAGTTTCAGGGTTCGCACAATGTGCTTGTGCTTGTTCAAGGGAGAGTCCTCTCATGATGATTCTGTTTGAGTTAGTTCTTTGATAGTGTCTTACAATTTCGTATCTCATAATTAAATGTCCTTTCTTAAGGTTAAGATGTTTTGTGGTTGGTTTATGATAAAGATGTTTTCAGTGTTTATGCCAGTATGTCGCATCCATTCTAGTGTTAAGTAGGTTATGGATTCAGTAATGAATTTTGCACATTCTTCTGTATCTTTAAAGCTATATACTTTACTTTGGTCATTCATATCTTCTACAACATATTCATCACCGCATACGGTTACATGGCAATGATTAGAAGTTTTTGTAGGAATGAATTTTGAATTGAAATACAAGTCATAAATCGTATCTTCGGTATCTCTATTATCGTAAAGAGATAAAACGATCTCTCTATCTTCTGTGAGTCTGTCTGAGTAAAGAGAGAATTGTTTTTGATTACGATTTAAATCATGAGAGTAAATCTCACTGCACCAAAAGTGATATTCAATTCTATTAAATAAGTTTTTTAAGTCAATCATAGTGTTATCCTTAAATGGTTACGAGTAAAGAGAAAATGAGAACGAGAACGAATGTAAATAACATATGTTTATTTCCTTCCTTTGAGGTCATGATAAAAGTTTTCATGTTCTGTGTGGTGAGTTTGTTCATCACATTTTAAATCATTGATCTCATAGAAATTAGATTTAATTGTGATTAGCATATTGTGATTAAGCCATTGATTTGAGTTAATCTTTTTATAACCTAGTTGGGTCAAGGCTACATGGTCAATGTATTCTTTATCACAAGTTTCATTGCCATATTCTGTGTTTAAGTGTTTATCTAAATTGAATCTCATAGTTTGCTCCTATGTTTGAGAAAAGGTTTATTGTTTTCACAATATATATATAGTCAAACCTTTGACTTTACCCTTCTTTAAAAAAACTCAATAAAATCAATAACTTAGCAAATTTGGGTGCTTTTATAAAATGTAGAAATCTAGAGTCAGATAATATGTAGAAATCTATGGGGGGTATAAAGTCGGTATATAGGGGTCCGCATTGACCTTATCTGAGACTTATAATAAGGGATTATAGGAAAATAGCTATGTAGGGAAGGGGTAAATGCGGACCCCTATTTCACCCCTATAGATTTCTACATATTTATATAGGTATTAGATTTCTACATATTTTAGGGGCACCCGAATTCGCCTAAGTTATTGATTTTACTAAGGATTTTGAAATATAGGAAAAAAGTAAAGGTAGGCAATATTAATGATGTGAAGAGAAAAAACTTTTAAACCTTAACCACCTCTTTCACAAAGGACTTATATATGAGTATGCAAATCAACTCAGATATTGTTGTAGCATTGAAAAATGCCGTTCGTTTCACTAGCCTTGAATCAGCACTTGATCCTATTTTAGATCGTCTAGGGGATTTGGGGTCAGATGATACTTCCACCATCAGCATCATTGAAAACATTCTTTTAAGTGATTCCCTTGAAGAAGCTGAAAAAGGAATTGAGTCTTTAAACAATTATGTAAGATCAGCCATTGAGAGTATTCATGAGAGTATCCCCCTTCATGAAGAAGATGAAGAAAGACTTGAAGAGGCTCACAATTCAATTACAGAATGTCTTAATTCTCTTAATGAATTGACAGAAAACCATAGCGATTTAATTGCTAGAGTAGAAAGACTTGAACATGACATTTTATGTGCAAGAATTGCTTGTCAAGAAGACCCTAGAGAAAAAGAGATGACTGATGCCGTAAATGATTTTCAAGAGGATTTTGAAAATCGTCTTACTGAATTTCGTCATGCAGTATATGACAGCTTCACTCAAAATACAACATACGGATCATTAGATGATGCTCTTTTAGCTATCATAGAAGAACATGATAGAGAACTAGAAGAAGGAATTTTGTCTATGATTGATGCACATGAAGATGAGGAAGAGACTGATGTGATTGAGATTCAAGTCAGAAAGCTCGATGGCAGTTTATTATCCAAGTCAGAGAAAAGAAAATTGACTAAGAAACTCATTAAAACACTCAATAAGTTTTTGAGTAAAAATCAATCCGTACCTGACCCATCAGATTGTCCTAATGGGACATTTAGTGGCATTTAACAAACAACCTAAACAACAAACAACCTAAACAACAAACAACCTAAACAACAAACAAAGGATTTTTTATTATGATGAAAGTTATTGAATTTACAACCACCAAGCAAGGCAATAGCAAAGACCAAGTCAAAGTTCAAATGCTTTTAGGTTTTGACTATAAGCAAATGTTAGCAAATGATTTACAAAAATTAAAAGCATTGTCTTTTGATGAATGTAAATCCTTATGCCAATCTAAAAACTTAACCTTTACTGACCAAGACTTACAAGATGCCATGTATGGTCAAGTATATGGTCGTAAAGGTTTAGTAGTAGGTATGGAGCAATCATTGAATGGTAGCAACCCTGATTCTACTGACTCTCAATATGACAAGCACCAAGATTTACCTTTCATTAAGGTATCTAAAAAGACTGGTGAGTTTTACATCACTGGTGTTATTGTTAAAGAAGAGATCATAGTCAAGGATGCGAACCCTACCCCCTTTAAAGCTACAAATAGTGGGATTATCGTTCAATTAAAGAATGTAATCAAAAAAGCTACAAAGTTAGAAACAGACAAACTTAAAACTTACAAGGTTGATGACCTTAACCAATTCAAAGGAGCTTAATGAATAAGAAAGAATTTACAATAAATTTGAAAAGGAAAATAAATTGCAGACTTTAATAGATATTACTCAAGTCAAAAATTATACCGTAAAGAGATATGTAGATGAAAATGGTCAAAACTATTTTTCATGTAATTGCATATACTCAAAAACAAATTGCATACAAAGAGGTGTGCCATGCAAACACACTCTTAGTGTTTTATTTACTCAAGGTGATTGTAGTAAATGGGAAAAGCTAAGAGAATTGTATGCAAAAGACTTTAACATAAAATCTAAGTCAGATGCTGAAATTCCTTTAGCTAAAGGCTTAAGACAAAACAATCCCCAAATAGTAGAATGGTTTAACCAAACAAGAAAGGCAAAAAATGTTTAACCACAGAAACCTCTCAACAGATACCCAAATTCAATTCGACCCTGAAGAAGATCGTTGCTTCTTGGCTGATATTTCTCTCTCTCATTTAGAGAACAATAAATTATTAGTGCAACTTAATAACAATTACCCTAATCAAGATTTAAAAATGGAACTTTGTAATTGTGTTGTTAAAAGTGATACACGACAAGATTATCAAGATGATGATTTAAATGGCGACCCTATTCCTAATAGTTTTACTATCCACAGAGATATTGTTTTTGTAATGAATAGGAAAGATGGACATATAAAAATTAGCTGTCCTACCTTTAAGGGATTAGATCAAATTATTTCATGGGTCTATAAAAATGAGTCGTGGATCGTTAAAGATTTTGAAAACAACATTTATGAAATTGTATACAAGGATTAAAAACATGAGACTAAACGATATAGCAAAACAATTAAATGTAGCTGAAAACTTTGATAACTTTGACTTACAAATTGAAGTATGTAAATTTGTATATAGTATGTTATCAAGTGATTATAGACTTGACCAGTTTACAAGTGATGACAATAAAATCATTTATGACTTAGGAACAAGTTATTATGAATGGGATGTGGTGGAGCAATTTACAAGAACACCTATGGGGCATAAAATTTCATGTGGATGGAAGTTTATAGGTCAAAAATCAGATAAGGAACATCCAAAGCAAAGATTTTGGAAAGCTGTTGATCCTAGTAATATCTGGGTGGTGCTGAAATGAGTTATAGCCCTTATAAGAAATTAGAATGCGGACCCTATGAAAACCTTACACCTTTTCATTACCCTATAAGTCCTTACAACAAACATTGTTTTACAAATAGTCAATTTTTAGAACAAGCTGAAGACTTATATAAAAATTCTCTAGAACCTAAGATTAGGGAACTAGCATATAACTTGAGTTATATGGTCGCTGATGGTGATATATTGACTGACAAACAAATAGGATTATTTAAAAACACATACAAGAGATTTAAGAAAGGAGAGACCCTTAATGGGATATAAGAACAAAGACAAAGCAACATATATGAAAGAGTATGCAGAAAAGAATAAGGAAAAAAGAGCTGAGGCTCAAAGAAAGAGGAGGAAAGAAAATAAAGAAGTTCTAGCTGAAAAAGCGAGGACTTATTATGAGAAGAATAAAGAGAGGATACTAGAAACTGGTAAGATATATAGAGCAAAGAATAGGGATTCTAGGAACGAGAAGGCAAAAATTTATTACCTAGAGAAAAAAGAGAAGATGGCATTAGAGAAACAGGCACTTGATGAAGAGAAGTATCTAATCTTAAAAGAATATTATGAGCAATTCCCTAACTTAAAACCTTAATTATATTTGACAAACCCTTACAGATTTGTTATATATAATACAAATATACTAACTCAAACAAAGAAAGAGGACAGAAATGGCAAAGAAGAAAGCACAAGTAGAACAAGCACAAGTAGAACAAGTTCAAGTAGAACAAGTTCAAGAAAGAAAAGCATTTAACCCTTATGTAGAAGAAGAGATTACAAGAGTAGCTTTTAATCCATTCTTTGAACCAGACCCAAAAAAGATTGACTGGTCAAATAAAGACTATGTTTTAAAGCAAGTTGCTAAAGACGGCTTTAATCTAAAATATGCAGACCCTAAACTTAAAGCAGATAAAGAAGTTGTAGCTATGGCAGTTAAAGAAAGTTATTATGCTTTGACCTATGCTAATCCTAAACTTAAAGCAGATAAGAAATTCATTTTATCCTTACTTGATAATTGTATGGGGTATCTATTAAATGAGGTCGATCCTAAACTTAAAGAAGATAATGATATTATTATGAAAGCTCTTAAAAGAAATGCCAAAGCAATTTTTTATGCACCTCGTGCATATCAAGAGAATAGAGAGATTGCTTTAGCTTTAGTGAAGCAAGATGGTACAGCTTTGATGGATTTACACAAATTCAAAGATGATAAAGAAATTGTCATGTTAGCTGTTGAGAATGATTATACCGACCTTGCATATAAGTCAGCTAGTGAAAGACTAAGACAAGATGAAGATGTTATTGCCCTTAAAGGTAAAAAACTAGAAAAAGTTTTAAATGATCATCGTTTTATTCCTATTAAGCACCCTAGTGAAAAGAATAAAGCTACTGAAACACCTACCGAGACTACAATCACTACCGAGACTGAAACATCTACCGATTCTGAAACACCTACTGAAATTGTAGAAACTAAGATGATAGAAACTACTGACTCCACTGAAACACCTAAACCTAAAAAATCTAAGAAACAAAAAACCACAACCGACTTGGCTGTCTAAGAAAGAAACTAACAAATGAAAAAAGATGATATACTCTCCACTATGCGATTTGCATTTATGGTAAAACTTATATGTAAAGATAATTTCTTTACTATGATGGCACTACCAGCTTTTATTACATTAAAACCTAACCCACAAGATAAACTAGATGTTAATGTCAGTAATGAAGCTCCTAAAGATTTTATCCTAAAATTCTTTATTGCTAAAACTGAAAGAGAATTGACTCAAGGTAATTTCTTTTCTGTTTCTTTAAAAGATACACAAGTATGTTTAGCTAAACATATAGGTTATGATGAAGAACTACAATACACACTAGATGAATCTTGTAATGTGGTTAAAAGAAAAGATGATATATTACTCAGTAAAGAATTAGTTGAAACTCTCCAAAGTCTCTTTGAGGTCAGACAATGAAATATACAAAAGAACAAGTCGAACAAGTATTTAAAGGTTCGGCTAAAGATTTAATGGATGCTCTTAACATGACAAGTTATGAAGCATATGCACATATTAAAGAATATGGACTTAAAATATTAAAGTCTTCTTCTATTATAGAAGACCTTGTAAAACAAGATAAAACAGTAGATGAAATAGCTAGTATTACTGGACTCTCTTTACCTACTATATATACTAATATAAAGAGAAAAGGTCTAAAACCTTTTAAACAAGAAAAAGAGTATTCCGCCAATAAAGAAACTTTAGCTAAATTATATTTAGAACATCATGCTGGTGAAATAAGTGAAATGTATAATGTATCTAGACAGACAATCTGTAATTGGTTATCTGCTTATGGTATTACTAAGAAAAGAGGCCCTGCTCTTAAACTTGCTAAACTTGCTAAAAAAGATACTCTTTTAGACTTATATAAAGAATTTGGTTCTGTTAGAATCGTTAGTGATATTTTAAATCTTAAACCTTCTCAAGTCGTTCTTCTCTTAAAACACTATGATATAGAAAGAAAGTGCGGTCCCAAGCCTAAAATAGAAGATGAAGATTTTGTTAATAAAATACATAAACATTCTTATTCAGAATTAAGTCAAATGTATGGTGTGAGTATTATGACTATTGCTAGAAAAGTCAAAGCTCTTAATATTACAAAAAGAGTAGTCTTTGATATTCCTAAAGACTACCTTGAAAAAAATTTACATAAAAAGACAAGCGAACTTGCTAAAGAAATAGGTTGCAGTCTTCCTACTATCAGTAACTACTTAAAGAAATATGGATTAAAGAAATGACTTATACAAGGATAAACAGCATTGGTAAAAGAGAATTAACTGAAGATGTCTCATGGGATGGGGGTTTACATGAACTACAAGAAATTTTTTATGATGTCATTCGTGAAATAGGTTTTAAACCTAGTGGTAAAGGCGATAAATTTTCTGACTATGACCAATTCTTTTTATCTAAAGATAATATCTCAGTCTCTGTTGAAACCTTTATACTTAACAACGAACTTAAAATTGATATTAGGTATCACCATAATAAATTAGATAGAATGGCTGACTTTTCTACTTTTCTTTTCTCTTTAGAGAATATGGGCGACCAACAAACATATAAGTTTTATAGACTCATTAAAAACAATATGACTACCCCAGAGACTAATGGCGAGGTATCTGAAATTTTTAGTATCTTTTTCAATGATATTAGAGAATCATGGAGAGAATCCCAAGCCTCACTAGGAGGTTTCTTATGAAAATCACTCTTCCTAATAAATTATGGTCTGGATATATTAAAGACTTACCTGCTTTCGTATCTAGCTCTTTAGCTAAATCTAATTTTAAAGTTTTAGGAACTGGCTGTTTATATACTGATGGCGATACTAGAGTCTTTGTTGAATTTAAATATCTTAAAGATAACTTTGTCCTTACCTTATATTACTATGATGCTAATATGGAAACTTACCATAAGTTCAGTGAAATTAAAGCTGACTTATTACCTAAACCTTATTCCACTACTTCTAAATCACTTAAATTCTATCACAATAATAATGAGATTGTGGCATTGACTGATAATATGATTAAGGTCTTATCTATGGACTTAAATACTGCTCTTGAATTATCTGCTAGATGTTAATTTCATTCCTATCCCCATTAGAAGTCTAAGCCTTAGATTTCTAGCCTTAGATTTCTTATTCTTCTTCCCCATCATCTTCCCCATACATATCCTCATCACCATCCTCTTCTTCAGCATACATATTAGTTTCTTCAAACTCATTATCCTCTTCACCATATACATTATCTTCCTCACCATCCACATATAAGTCTTCACTATATGACTCATCTTCATTTTCTAGGTGGTCTTTCTCTAAACTCAATATAGCATCTCTTAATTGAGAAACTCGCATAGACTTCTCATTAGATTTCTCTATAGATTTCTCATTAGATTTCTTTTCAGCTGATGCGTTATTTACAAATCCACTATTTTGTGGAATGACTCTTGAACTACCTGGTGCATTTTGTACTTCTCTAATGTTGTTCATATTATTAGCTGGTGTACGACCATAAGCTTCTGACTTGTCTAAATTTGAGATACCATAATTATTGACTGGTGAATACTTACTAGGAGAACCTAATTGTTGTACCCCTTGACCTTTATTCCCACCATCATTTTTATTTGTCGGGGTTCCTGTAGACATAGCCCCTGAAGGTTTTCCCACTGGATAAACATCCCTCATAAAATCAGCCTTACGAGAATTGAAACCACTATATAAAGGTTTAAGAATTTCTTTTTTCTTTTGGGATGCTAGTTTATTCCATGTTGCTGTTTTATCTAATACCTTAATAAATACTTCTGGAGTCATATCTATTTTTTGACCACCTTTAAAATTCTTAAAGATTCCAGTAAGTTCATCTAGTATGATTTCTACTGGGTCGCCTTCCTCTTCTAACATACTTGTTATTCCACTAGATACACTACGGAACAAAATTCTTAAAGAATCGTTTTCTAGCTTGTCTTTTAAATTATCCCAGGTCGCTGATTCTTTAAGAATTTCAAGAATGTTGTCCGTCTCTAAATCATCTATTACATCTTCTATTTCTTTAAGAATTTTAGCTGATAACATTTCTACCTTATTGTCATCTAGCTTAATCTTAGACTTCTGTTGTGGTATAGGTTTTGGTGCTTGGGTAGGTTGTACTTCTATAACCCTAGCTGTTGTCTTTTGCACCATAGGGGGAGGCAGTTGTCTTTGTTGTTCTCTAGGGGGAGGTAACATAGGCATAGGAGCAGGAGGAAGTATAGGCATAGGTTGACCCTTCCTCTTATACAATTCTAATAATGCCATTGAACTACTACGAATTGTTTGTAATAGAAACTCTTCCATCATGTCTACATAAGATTGTTCTCTAGGTGGTGGTGGGGGTAATTGTCTTTGTTGTGGTGGAGGTAATTGTCTTTGTTGTTCTCTAGGTGGGGGAGGTAGTTGTCTTTGGGGGGGTAATTGTCTTTGGGGAGGTTGTTGTCTCATAGGTTGAGCTAAAACAGTTGCTGTTTTTCTAGGGGGCTGTTGTTGATGTTGTTCTACAACTATCGTTTGTTTACGAGTAAAAAACATATATGTATCTCCAGATGTATATCTCTATATACTATACAGAATTATAAACCATATACTATAAGATATTGCCATACCTATACAGAAAGGATTTATTCTATGGTATATAAAGTTATATGGGCTATTCTCTTTTTACTCAATAAAGAGATACCAGCTGAGAAACTCTTAACTAAAGAGTCTATCTGTAAAATTAAACCTATCGCTGAAGCGACATGGTACAATGTTGTCTATCCTACCTTATGGCAAGATATTGAAATGCTACATACTTTAATTGCTCTAGGTTATGTTGAAAGTAGATTTACTTATACTATCCCTAAAGATCAAGTTCTTGTTAGTCCTAAAGGGGCTTGTGGTTTATTTCAAGCTATCCCTAAATACACTGAATATATATGTGATGATTTTAAATATCCTGTTATAGCTGGTATGGTAGCTGTTGAACATTTAAAAATGATTCATGAAACTTGGGGTAAAGAAGATAAACATTTATGCCACTATAATAGTGGAGTTAAGTGTAATAAGAAAAGCCGTAAGTATGCGAAGGATGTCATTAAAGCTAAAGAAGAGACTCAGTTTATTTTTGACTCGTCTTTAATGAGTCCTGAGATTATTCTTATTTCTCTTGTAAGTTCTCAATGTCCTAAAGGGAAGAAAGTCAATATTGGAGAATTTTTTAAAATGTTTAATAATCGTAAATTAGCTCAAAACAATAAATAAACTTGACAAGATTTAAAAATCCCTATATATAATATTTAGTACTAAACAGTTAGATATCTAATAGTTTCTTAAGAAACTTTATTGATATCCAAAACAGTTTAGATATCTAATAGTTTCTTTAGAAACTTTATTGATATCTAAAACAGTTTAGATATCTAGTACTAGATATCCATATAGTTCTTTATAATATTTTAGATATCCATATAGTCCTTTATAAACTTAATATAATAAATCTCTAGGTATACCATAAAGGATTAGATTATATGATACTAGGACTTGACCCATCTTTAAGAGCATTTGGATGGACTTTAATTGATGACAATTTATCTATTGTAGATAAAGGTTTATTCTCTACTGAAGCTGATATTATCTTTGTAGATAGATATATTTACCTAAGAGAAGAACTAAGAAAACTTATACAAGAGTGTAAAAAGAAAACAGAGAGATTACAAGTAGGAATAGAATCACCTATCTTTAATGATTTATATAGTGAAGGGATGTATGGTTTATTTCTTTATAGCAATGAAGCACTTAAACTAGAAAAAATGGATGTGGTGTTTTTAACACCTAATCAAGTTAAATCTCATGCACATGAATTTTTACAGAGACCTAAAGGTTGGAAGATGCAAAAGGCTGATATGGTAGAAGCCTGTAAGAAAGCTAACCCTCATGTTAAATCTATAAACCACCACCAATCTGATGCTTATTGGGTAGGTAGGATAGCTAGTAGGTTTTGGGATGTTATGGATGAGAGAATAGATATAAGTGAATTGACAGAGTTAGAAAAGAAACAATTTACAGATGTTGATTTATATTTAAAGGGAGCTAAGGAAGGTCGTGTTAAGAGAACAGGTATATCACATAAAGAAGATGATAGGTGGTTTAGGTGGAGTAATAAGTGATTTATAAATAGGTAGGTGTTATACCTGATTTATAAAGGAATATTAAAATGCCAATAAGTGATGCAATTTTAAAAAAGCTAGAAGCTACAAGAGCTAAGATGAAAGAAAAAGGGTTGGTAATAGAGAAACCTGTTAAACAACCTCCAGCACCACCACCATTAGAAAATCCTTTTCAGCCAGGTAGGAGAAGAAGGGTTCGTAATGAGGAACTTCCAGTTGGTGTAGATTTTGAAGATCTAGAACCCTGGGAGCGAACAGAATTACTAAGAGGTAAAGGAAAAGCCTTACCTACAACATATACTAAACAGATGATAGATAAAATGATACCTGAAGTTAATCTAACAGGGATTAAAGAATTTTTAGTAGGTGAGCCGTATGCTTATGCTCCAGCATATTGGAAATATCATGGGCATGATGTTCGTGATGGGTTATTGGATTATTATCGTGAAAATATTTTAAAAGCAATAGAAGATTATATTTCTGAAATCACAGGTAAACCCTTTACAGATTTTGCTTTGGCTACAACAGCATCCTATGACCATATTGTGTTTAGAGGAACTGAAAAAGTAAAAGAAATGTCTACAATTTATTTTACTTATGGTAATGGTTTAAAGGTAGCTATTCTATACTGGAATGATACTGATAGTGGTCGTTGGAATAAAGTTAAAATTAGACATGATGATATAGCTGAAGGTAAATTTCAAGAGATACCTTTAAATGTAAGTTGGACTAAAACAGATTATGCTAAAGCTCTTAGGGCTAAACCAAGTATTAAATCTTTCTTGCTACAAGTATTTAAGGCTAAAGCATTACCTACACCTAAAGCATTACCTACACCTAAAGCACTACCTACTCCTAAAGCACTACCTAAAGTCAAAGCACTATCTCCAGTAAAACCTATCCCTAATAGAACTACATCTAAATCTACAAGGTTAAATCCTATTCAACAAAAATTATCTGATACCTTATCTTTCTTAAGTGCTGACCTTAGTTTGAGTTCTCCTACAGATGTGTATGTGATTATAGATGAGATTAAACCTATTACAGATAAACTCCCCACTACTATAAAACCTTTAACCTCGTTGACTGAACCACACTTAAATAAGATACTCTCTACTTTTAAAACAATCAGTTCTACTTATGATCTACAAGATTTAACAGGGCCTGAACTAGATTTTATTTTAGATATGTTAAAACCTTTAATGGATAAAGTGCCTAATTTATCTTTTAAGAATAAGAAAGCATTTTGGTTTTAAACAATAAGTGATTTATATTCAAGGCTCTTTATAGGTTTACATATAAGGAGAACTAAAAATGTTTTTTCAAGATAATGATTTTGGGTGGAGAAGGGCATCAAATGAAGATGCTATTTTAAGAGAAATTAATTTGTTTAAGGAACAAGTAGCTACTGCATTAGATGAGTATTTTAAAACTCAAGGTAAAGTGGATTCTTTTGATTATAATATTAGTAAGAATATTTCAGGTAAGTCCATTGGTCAAGTATCTATGGAATATACCCCCTATGTAGGACAAGGGATGTTATTTATATCCGCTATGGTTCGTGGGACTATGGAAGGCACTATCCGTATAACTTATGGTAAGTTTGACCCTAAGTTTGATCCCTATAAAATGGAAGTCAAAGAAGCAATGGTTATGTTATATCCTATGTTAATGACAAACCCAAAAGGATCAAGAGAACAGCAACAGCTATATTTTTATTTCAAAGGCTGTACAAGTGTGAATGAGAATTTAAGCCCAGGTGCAAAACCTGTGTCTTTAAAGCCTGTTGTCAAACCCACTCCTATTGTCCCTAAACCCACTCCTGTTTTAGAAACTGAAACAGCACCTGCTGTAAGTAGTAAATTTACTGGTTTTAAACCTAAAAGAACAAGGGACGTAACCATACTTGACCCTAACGAAACTCAATACTTGACAAAAGCTATGGTAGATAAATTTCCTAATAAGGAAGTAGAACTTACAGGGTTTTATGATGATATAGTAGGACTACCCTATTACACATCTGAATTTTCTAAGAATGGCATTTCTTTACAAGATGCTATTAAAAGAGCAATTCCTAATAAAATCATTAAACGAGGTCATAACATTAGATATGGATTAAAGTCTTATGTGAAAAATAATATTATAGATGCTTTTTCTCAAGTTATAGATGAGTTAGGTGGTGATCTAGGACATGAAACTTTAACACAAGCATCTAATGAAGAGATTTGGGTATCAGCTAAATCAGCTGGGTCAACAGTTTCTTTATACTATACCTTTTATAATATGAAGTTAACAGTGCTTAGATCACCTGGTGACAATGCTCGTTGGAATAAAGTTAAAATTAGAAATGAAGATATTGCTAGTGGTTTTCAAGAGATCTCTGTAGATTTTAGCTGGACTAAAGCTGATTACCTTAAACAGATTAAATCAAATAAATCAATGATGAATCTCTTAAAGCAAATTGTAGCCCAAGTTAAATCTCCTTTACCTAAAGGTAAAAGCCCATTTATTCAAGAACCTGTATTCCAAGAACCTATAATCCAAGCACCTATAATCCAAGCACCTACACCTAAAACTCCTAGAATACCTAAATCAGTCCCTACTCCTAAAGCACCTAAAGTTAAATCACTATCTCCAGTAAAACCTATCCCTAATAGAACTGCTCCTAAATCTACAAGATTAAATCCTATCCAACAAAAATTATCTGATGCCTTATCTTTCTTAAGTGCTGACCTTAGTTTAAGTTCTCTTACTCCTACAGATGTATATGTAGTTATAGATGAAATTAAACCTATTACAGATAAACTTCCCACTAAAGTAAAACCTTTAACTTCCTTAACACCTTTACTCTTAAATAATATCACATCTACTTTTAAAACAATAGGTTCTACTTATGACCTACAAGATTTAACTGCTCCAGAACTAGATTATATTTTAAGTATAGTAAAACCCTTAATGGACAAAGTTCCTAATTTATCTTTTAAAAATAAGAAAGCATTTTGGTTTTGATTTAATATAATATGCTATTGGAACTCAACCTATATAGGAGCAACCAATGGCGAAAGCTAATTTATTAAAAATCCAAGAGGAACTTAAAAAATCTCTTAAAGAAGATTTTGTTGTTAAACTCGATACCAACTCTATCTCTAAAACTACACCACATATCCCCACAGGTTCTCTCGCTTTAGTTTATCTCATTGGTGGTAAAGAAAATGCTAATGGTGTTAAACCATGCCCAGGTATTCCTCGTGGTCGTATTACTAACATCTATGGTAATCCAGGTGCTGGTAAAACAACTATCGCTTTACAAACAGCTGCACAAACTTGTATGGCTGGTGGCACTGTTCTTTACATTGACTGGGAAAATGAAGTTGAACCTAAATATGCCGCTGAACTAGGTGTGCCTATTTCTGACCCAACTAAATTCATGCTCGTTCAACCGGACACTCTTGAAAATGGCTTAAAGTTTATGGCTATGGCTGCTAAAGATGGTGTTGATCTTATCGTCATTGACTCTGTTGGTGCAGGTGTGCCACAAGCTATGTTTGAAAAGAATGAAGGCGAAGCTCCAGCTGTCGGCTTAAATGCTAGAACTTGGTCTGTTTATTTACCTAAACTCAAAGGACTCATCGCTAAACATAATACTGCTGTTATTGGTATCTCTCAGTTAAGAGATGCTATCGGTGGTATGCCATCTTTCTCAGGACCTAAAACTCTTGCTCAAGGTGGTAAAGCATGGCAATACTATTCTTCTTTACAGATTAAATTATCTGTTGTCCAAAAAGAAAAAGGTAAAGAATGGGATGCCTTACAAGGTAAATCTATTGAAACCGTTACGGGTGCTGTTGTTAGAGCACACTTAGATAAATGTAAAGTATCAGATAGTGTTCATCATGAAGCTGATTTTTACCTTATGAGTGGTAAAGGTGTAGATAATGAAAGAACAGTGATTGAACTTGCTATTGCTAATGGTGTTATAGCTAAAAAGGGTGCTTGGTTTTCTTGGATGGGTCCAAAGGGAGAAATTCGTGGTCAAGGATTACAAACCTTTAGAGATAACCTAGCCACTACTGAAGGTGCTTTAATGTTCCTATTCAATCAAGTCAAGGATAGTTTAAGTGGCACTAAAGGTGGAGATACTGCGACACCTGCTAAACCTATTGTATCTAAGGGTGCTGAAGCAACTGACCTAGATGATCTATTCTCAGATGTTGAAGAACTAGATGAAGATTTTGGTGATGATATTTAATTTATAAATCAACTCTCTTGTGAAATATATTAAACAAGGGAGTATAGGTAAATGTTTTTTAATGATAAAATATCAGGTACGATACTAAGACAAAAAAAATTAGAGAGTGATCCTTTATGGGGGAATAGTCCCAATACCCCTTTTTTCCCCTGGGTCGGTGGCAAAAGAAAATTGTTAAACCAAATCCATTTAAGATTACCCCAAAGGTTTAATAACTATATAGAACCCTTTGTAGGTGGTGGTGCTGTTTTCTTTTCTCTCGCTCCTGAAAAAGCAGTTATCAATGACTTTAATCCTGAGGTCACTAATGCTTATAGGGTAGTGAGAGATTACCCAGATGAACTAATAGAAGAGTTAGGTTGGATATCACATTCTGAAATGACCTTTAATGCAGTTAAGCATATGGATAGGGATAAGAGTTTACTCAATAGACAATCACCTGTAGTCAGAGCAGCTCGTTTTATCTATTTACTTAAAGCTAGTTTTTCATCTAAATGGGATGTAAATGCCAAAGATGAATTTATTAATGTATCTGACAAAGCAATTCCAGAGGGTAGAATTTTTGTAGATGATAAATATGAAAAGGTTATCTATAATTGTAATAGACACCTTCAAGGAGCTCATATCTTAACAGGTGATTTTATGGGAGTTAAGCCATATATCAAAAAGGGAGATTTTGTTTATATTGACCCACCTTATGCTGAAACTTGGGTAGGTTATACAGGTCAAGGTTTTGACTCAGGTATGCAAGAAAGAGTCAAAGAACTATGTGATTATATAGATAGTATAGGTGCTTATTTTATGGTTTCTAATTCTAATGTTAAGTTTATACATGAACTATATCAAAGGTTTAATGTAAATGTTGTAGAATTTCACAGAGGTCTGCAAACAAATAAAAAAGAAAAAGTATCTGAAGTTCTTGTAACAAACTATTAGTATCTATCTTATGCTATAATATAATTATGGCAAACAGCATAAGGAGATACCTAAATGAAAATTAAAGTAGAGAACTTTCAATCTATCAGTAAAGCACAAGTTGAAGTTAAAGGTTTAACTGTTATCACAGGTCAAAACAATACTGGTAAGTCAGCACTAGCAAGAGCAATTACTGGTGTCTTTACAAACCCAAGAGGAAATAGCTTTGTCCGTATAGGCAATCCAGCTACTTCTGTTGAAATTGAATTTGATGACGGCAATAATATTAAATGGTCAAAAGGTAAAAATGTTAATGAATATGAAGTCAATGGCAAACTCATTCAAAAGGTAGGAACTGAAGTTCCTGATGAAGTTTATCTCGCTAGTAAGGTTACACCTGTAGATGTAGATAATAAAGAAGTGTATCCCCAAATTGCTAAACAATTTCAACAAGTGTTTTTAATTGACTTGCCCCCATCTTCTCTCGCTAGTGCTTTATCTAATGTTGATATTATACAACAACTAGAAAAAGCATCAGCTTTCGCTAGGGCTGATATTAAAGACATTACTTCCCAAATTAAAAATAAAAACACTGACCTTGTAGATGCTAAAGATTACCTAAAGAAGTTTAATGGTATTGACCAAGTAGATACTTTAATCTCAAATATTGACCACCTTGAAACTCAACTTAAACAAAAAGAAAATACTCTTAATGCACTACAACAAGAACATATCCAAAGACAACATTTAAAGGCACTTATAGAAGAATTAAATGATGTTCTAGGGGTAAGTATAGGAACTGATGTAAATGCTTTAAATAAGCTAGAAAATACTTATAATGATGTCAATGCGGACCACTCGAAAAAAGCTATTCTTTTAAACACAATAGACAATATCGCTATGGTAGAAAATGTTTATATAGATACTGACCCAACAGAAATAGAAAGTAAAACAAATACCTTAAACCAAGTCCTAGACCTACAAGTAAAACAAGAAAAACTGACTAAGATTTATAGTATCCTAAAAGATGTTGTGAATATAGAAAATATAGACACTGACCATATACTTATAGAAAATAAAAATGTTGTCTTAAACGATATAGTAGATTTACAAGAGAGACAAATTAAAGCATATAAACTCTATCAAGTTTTAAAGGGTGTTAGGAATGTAGAATTTAAAACAGATGTAGATAAACTAGAGAACCTAGATGAAGTGCTTAAACTGAAAAGAAACAGAACAAGGCTTAAACTAGCAGTATTGATTTTAGAGGGTGGTTTAGAAACACTACCTAAGATTAGTACACTCTCTGTAGATAACACTATGATAGATGAACTTGATAATTTAAAAGAGAATAAATCTAAATATGAAATGGCTATTAGTATAATCAATAATGAATTGACTAAAGTGGATAAAGAACTAAGTGAATTACATATAGGTGATGTATGCCCTTTATGTAATCAAGGAGTTTGTAAATGATCTGTTATATACATAGTAATGGTAATGATGTACAATTTAATCAAACTCATGTATGGATTATGAGTAATAAATATCAAGGAACAAATACTGGACCACATGGGTTTTATATAACAAAAAATAATATAAGAAGAGCTATGGCATATTACAATGCTAGAGCTTTAATAAAATCAAGTTGGGTTTATACAAATAATGTATATTTACCACCTACCTAATAAGGAATACATAAAATGATCTGTTGGTTTCACTCTCATGGAAATTCTGTTAGATATAATAAAGAAGTAATGTTCCTTATCAATAATTATCATGGTGCTGGTTTTCATATATATGAGAACACTTATAGGAATAGTATTTCTTTTTTTGTAAGTAGAGCTTTAGTGCAACCTAATGGTAAAAATTGGTTTCAAGATTCAGATAGATACCTAGCACCTAAAATAAAGTCTCTTGCTGATATTTAGGTGTCGTTGTTTCTTTCTTTACAGAATTACCTTCACCTATATATTCATGAGAATAACAAATTCTCTCAGCATGGGAATTATAATCAAAGCCAGTATAAGCACCCCTCTTTTTATCACTTGAAGCCATACCCATATAAGAGCTTTTTCTACTTACATTATTCATACTTGTAGGTTTCCAATTAGTTGCCCTATTCCTATGTTCTCCTAATTTAGGGTGTGCTGTTTTAGAAAAATATCTACACCCCTTATCTATATACATTTGTGCTATTGTATCAGATAATTTAGAGCCTAATCCTAAACCTTGATAGTCAGGTAGGATAACCGTTCTATGTTCTCTCCAAGCATTTCTTACATCACGACCAGGTGATGGGATAGCTGATGAGAAACCACAGATATGGTCTTTATCATTAAGCATTAACCAACAATGAGCACCAGCATTAATATCAGAACTTAAATAGTGATGATTTTTGAAGACTGCCCATGCTTTTGTTGAGCAAGGTATAATTCGATATTCTGAAGATTGCCGAACTGACCTCCCTTCTACAAGCGACCCTGTAATAGTGTTTATAACCCAATCAGGTTCTAACCAATCTATAATATCTTCATGGCATGATGCTATTACAATCTTCCTATAACCTAGTTTATCTATTGTATTCCTTAAACCTATACTAATAGATTTAGCTAAGTCCCTATTACAGACACTTGTAAATTCATCTATAATACAGCCGTCTTTTAAAGACACAGCAATATCAGCCCTATGTTTTTCACCTGTAGATAAAACATGATAAGGTCTACAGAGGGAGGGGATAGAAGATAAACCTAATCTCATAAGGAGATTGGGGTCAACTTGGGAGGCAATAGCTTTATTGGAATCCCAAGTAAATTCAGTGAGATTACCAAATTCTTGTAGTAGTGTAGATTTGCCAGTGCCTGAAGACCCATAGATAACCCCTAAAGAAAATTCGTTAGGGACTTCAAATTCTGGTACTAAGAAAGAAGATTCGCCTGAGAAAGTATAATCTGTAGCTTGAGATAAATTCTCTAAAGTAGAGTCAAGTTCTACTTTGACAGTTCTTTGATAACCACCTATTTTTTTGTAATCAAATAACATAATATGATGTCCTTGTAAGAGTAGATAACATCCTATTATTATATGATTAAACTACTCTGTCTTTTGTTTAAATTGATATTCATCTAAAAAGAAACCACCTACAAAATCATATACACTTTCTTTAAGGGTTTCATCTCTTTCTATACCTATACCTACTCTACCTAATGCAGATGCTGTTCTCAAAGAAGTTCCTAATCCAGAAAATGGGTCAAGAACTACATCGCCTACATAACTAAACATTCTCGTAGCAAATTCAGGTATTTCACTAGGGAATGGGGCAGTATGTCCTAATGTATTAATACCCTTAGAATTGACTTTAATGACAGGGGTCAATTTCTTTATATCCCTTCGCCATGAATAGATAAAATCATTATCTATTTCCGATCCATTGTTTTTAATATCGGATTGGGTGTTAATTGTTTTAGCAGTATATCGTTTTCCCCTATTTGATTCACTCCTAGAAAAACAATCTTTGTTTTTACATTCCCAACTGAGTAAGCCTTTTTCAGTAAAGGAGTTGTTATTAACATTAAGAGAACCACATATAGGACAAGGGTATCTTAGTTCATCTACTCTGTGTTTATGAAAGATTAGGATATGTTCATAACAATTCATAGGGTATTGGTAAAAGGGGTAAGGACGATTACCATTTTTATGTCTTTCACTTTGGACTTCGCCTTTATCCCAAATAATATCATCTACAAAAGTAAAACCTATTTTTTCAAAGAGAGAAATAAAATAAGCTCCAAGAGGTAATCTTCTTTTTCCCCAACTAGCAGTAGTGTCTAAATGGTCGTTGTCATATATATCACCTACATTAAAAACAAACACTCTGTGGTTATCTAAAACTCTATAACACTCTCTTAGGATTTTCTCCATATCATCTAAGTAAGTAGTTATATTTTCCCATTGAGCATATGACCTAGCATTATAGTAAGGTGGTGATGTTACCATACATTGAACTGACTCATTTTTCATAGCTTTTAAAACATCATAACAATCCCCCCAAATGAGTTTTTTACTACTATTAGATGAAGTGATAAAATCATCTAGCTTATCATCATAAGCATATTGAGATTGATGCACCTCTTTAACAAATTGAATATATGTTTTACAAAACTCTTGAACTATCTCATCAGTATCAGTCAAGGCATATATATAATCTATCCTAGATATAAGATCATCATATTGAGATTGAGTAAGGTTGTCTTTAAGGTATTTATCACTTCTGTCTATAAGTGATTTTAAGTAATGTTGTGTCATAACTTCTCTGTTGGTGGGGGTAAAATACTATAATATTATATTATCATTGAAAGGATTTTATCATGATAAAACTCATATGGAGGACAGATGTCCATTTCTCAGACCACACACCTAAAAGAAGAAATGGGAATTGGACTGATGATGTTTCAGCTAAACTTGAATGGATAGGTGAATATACACACAAGCATAAAATAGATGCTGTTATAGATGGTGGAGATTTTTTTGATGTAAAGACACCAAGTAGAAATTCACACAGCCTTGTATCTAGGACAGCTAAAATCCATAAAGGGTATGCTTGTCCTATATATACACTTGTAGGAAACCATGATGTTAAATATGGGAATATTGACTACCTAGAAGAACAACCTTTATCCGTATTATTTAATGCTGGTGTGTTTGAACAATTTGGTGGAAGTAAAGAAGTTATCCTAGATAAGAATGGAATTAAAGTAAGATTAGTAGGTATTCCTTATCATGGGACAAGCTATGATTGGGAATTAATTCGTTCTATTCAAAAAGGTGATGAGGATTACTTACTAGTAGCTTGTCATTTACTAGCAAGTGAAAAGGGTGGTGTAGGTGCTATGTTTGAGGGAGAAGATATAGTGCCTTATGATGAATTAAAAGGTAAGGGAGTGGATGGGTGGTTCTTTGGTCATTGGCATAAAGATCAAGGGATAGTAAAATGGGGAGATACAACTATTGTAAATGTAGGGAGTTTGACTCGTGGAGCTTTACACCTAGATGATTTAGATAGGAAACCATATATAGTGGAAGTAGATATAGATAAGGACGGCATAGAGTTTTTAAAGGTAGATGTGCCATGTAGGATGGATGCCTTTAAAGTAGAAGAAGCTCTTGTAGAGAAAAAGAATAAGAGTAGGATGGAGGAGGTGGTAGATAAAATGAAACAAGTAGCGATAGAAGATAAGGGGTTGAGTTTAATAGATAGGGTCAATGCAATTACAGGTGTTAAACAAGAAGTTAAAGAGTTAGCCATATCCTATTTAGAAAAGATTTAGCACTATAAGTTTTAAGATTGTATCTCGTTATATATAAGTATAATATAATACTACAAGTTCATATATAAGGAGATACATACTTATGGATGTTTTATATTGGTCTCATATCAAATCAATGAGAGAATGCCCACAAAAATTCTTAT
>JACCDO011146068.1_pt1 | contig 33632 bp, 19 predicted proteins | sample 7446101 | NCBI WGS metagenome assembly JACCDO01 (sample SAMN15323440, study PRJNA562643) | freshwater metagenome | isolation source: river surface water | place: USA:Blue River Watershed | collected 2017-08-16 | reverse complement strand
TAGGCACCTGCAATGTCATCTGGCTGCCGGTGCCGAGGATGAGGCCGCCGTAGTTTTGCCACGACCCAGTCAACAAGTCGGTAGTCGACTGGAGCTGGTAGTTGAGCCCATAGACCGCATACCAAGAAATGGTCATCTGATCGCTTCCTGCTGATCCCGGGTCCAATCCATAATGCGAGGGAGAAGCGTAAACTCCAGCGCTCGGCACACTGAGGTCAAATTCGCTAACCTTCAGTAGAGATTGATCGGTGTTTCCGCTCACGGAGAAATAAATTCCAGCCGCTTCGATATTGACCAAAGCGAGCGGCGCATACGTGCCGATTGAATAGTTACTCGTGTTGATGAGTGCCCAATCAGTCGTCGTGGACAGCACTGTAAAGTCACCGGCGTCGGAAATAGTGGAGCGGGAAACATAGTATTTTCCGTCTTGTTTCGCGACCATGCGGAATTCGGAGGCTCCGGTTACACTGGAGATCAGGCAGGACAGCGCGGCTCTGGATGCCATACTCACCGCCTGTGGCGATTTTCCACTCAGGAAATCATCCTGCCGCCACACCAGCATGCCCTGCGCAGTCGTCGAGGAACCGTTAGCCGGATTGACTTGCAGTTGCACCGCCGGGCCGACGAACCCAATCGTCGGCGCGTAACTCTTGCCCACGCTCCAGGTCATGATCGCGCCGCCATAGACGGCCGCATTGGTGCCATTCGCCGAGGTGACCAAGGGGACGGTGTCCGAAAACAGCCAAGCGGCGCCAAACGTATCAGAAGCATCAATGCTGCGACCACTGACGTTGGCCGTCTGCCCCGTGCGATCGAAACCGACAACCTTGGTCGATGGGTTCACTTTTTGCAGGAAGATCCCGCGGTAGCCATCTAGCTGAATAGTCGAGCCGACCACCGAGCCATCGTTCACCACCGGATCATCAGTGGACTGTCCTTGGATTCGTTTAAAACTTTGCCCGGGGAAATAGGCTGCGAGGTCGAAAGTCTTGGGCAGGTGCGAAGAGTTGCAAATCACGGCTCCGTTTTCAAATTCGCGCAACATCGTGTCGGGCGCGTTGTGGATCGTGAAATTACGCAATGTAAGCGTCGTGGCCCCTTCGATGATCAGGCGGAGTTTCACAGTGCTGCCACCGACGGCTCCTGCGTTTCGGAAGAAGGCGGTGCATTCAGTGAAGCCTTCGTTGTTCACGGCAGCCTCAAGTGTAGCATAGCTCAGAGTCGTATTCGCCCGCCCATCAACCTCGATTTGGATGTTACGCGCGGTGTCGGAAGACAGGTGCGCCAAACCACCCTTGCCTTCAAATCGGAGCAGGAGATCGCCAGCGGGAATAGTGATCCCGGAGTATTCGATCACAATATTGTGATCTACCCCTGTTTCGACCGGAGTCACCACCAGACCCTCGGCTCCACTGCTAACCGTAGCTGAGCCGTTCGGCGAACTCCACCCCGTCGCCGACAAACTCGCTCCACCGAGCTGGTCCGGGGCCGACAGGCCCGGACGGATCAAAGGCCCGACCGGGGAACCCAACCATTGTAGTTTGTTCTCCACGCCCTTACGTATTTCATCACGTGCGTAAAATGGACCGTTCCTTATATCCACAACGTAGGGTTCGTGGCTTACCGCGATACCCATCGCGGTGAGCCCCGCTGTATGGTATCGCCGCAAGGGAATCTCTTCCGCTGCCGGCGGCTCGTCTTCCTGTTTGGTAGTGCAAAAACTATAGGCATTACGCGATTTGTTCCATTTTTTGGTGAACAGATAATAGTTCACTCCGGAAGACCAACGCTGGGTATAGGAGTCGTTATAGCGATCGAACCCTTCGGATTCCATCCCGCTGAACACCGTATGCAGCGCGGGCCAAGTTACCCCAATTCCGTCAAAAGTAAAAATACGTCCGGGCAACGCAGCGCGCAGTTTGCGAGCAAGGCCTTGGACGCCGAGGTGGTAAAGGTCCACGCCACGGGGATCAAGTCCCCCGTCAGCCACCCCATCTAGGTTGCAATCTTCATTCGAATCCACCGTGCGTTGCAGCACATCGAACATGATCCCATGCAACCGATTCACATGCTGACCTTGCACAAACTCGTAGGAGAGCATTTCCGCAGACGCGTCTGCTCCGGTGCGCCCTTGAGGGTCAACCGGGCAGAGCAATGAGTTGTTGTATCGAAGACCTCCGTTTTCGATCAAGGTGTTGTTGAGCATTTGCGAGGCCGGCGCGATGTAGCTGCCAGCGGCGAAGCTCCCGGCGGACGTGTAATTGAAAACCGATTTGTAGCGGTTTCGCATCACGGTGAGCTGGTTGCCTGATATGGCGGTCACGGTGACCAGTTCCGCCGCCTCGAATTGGCGTGCTCCCGTCGTCGCATCGACCGGAATAATGATGGCGATATTCAGATTATCGACATCAGTCGTGAACAATCCGGAGGCTCCAACCGTGATGACCGTGGAGGTAGCGGTGATAGCAGAAGTAAGGGTCGTGCCTACCTTATATCGGAAGTGGTAGGGTTTGAACTGACTCATCTTCGCGGGCAATGTGCCGCCCAGCCACGGTTTCACCGACTGCCCGTTCCAGTGAAAGAGTGCCTGCCGAGTCGGGAAGGTCTGCGCGTAAGCCTGCATGATCGGGATGTTCTCGTCCGAATTTACCAGCTCTTCAGAAAAACATTTGGGCGAATGCCCGAGGGTTTCTGCGGCGAAGGCGAACACCGTGTTTTGTCCCCGGGCCGCCCGGAAATCATTGCGGAAACCCGAGCTCTTCGGCCACCGATCGCGATACATATCCAACCCGGACGGCGGAGATGCCAGCCCAAGGGGGACGACCGGCACCTCATAACGCGATCCACTCCATGAATCGCGACGTGTGAGTGCGACGGTCCACTGTGCGGGATCCTCTCCGACGGCGCCCGTCAAACCTGCCACCACCTTGACCGTATCTCCGGGCTCTAGCAGTAGCAGATCAAAATCTACCTTCGAGGTATTCGGGCCTTTGGCCCCGAGATAGTAGAGCTTAGTCACAGCGTCGCCGTTGCCGACCTTCACCACTACCCCGTTGGGTTGGTGCGCTAGAGCAGTCCAATCTGCGGTCACATAGTAATGTCCTGCCGTGCTAATGGTCGTATCCAACAAATTGGAAGTGGCGGCTCCACTCGGAATATAGGGGACATCGCTGCTGGGAAAGCTGTTCGCAATGCTGACTTCGAAACTGACCAACCGGGCGTTGCCACTCGTTTTGAACGAAATCGTGTCGCCCTCTGCCGCTACGATCGGAGGAAAGATGTCGTAACTATCGCTGCCGTTACAATTGATGGTTCTGACCAACAGATTGTTTTGGTAAAGCCAAAGGGTTGTGCCCGTAGCAAAATAGGTGCTGCCGCTGCTACCAGTGAGTCGGTTGAAACTGAAGGAGGCGCCCTTAAGATTGGTGATCGTCATCTTCAGGACTTCATCGGAGTTGATCTGCCGCTCATCGCTGACTGAGGCCCCGCTGGCCACTTTCATTATGCCGATGGTATCGAACAGTGTGCTGACATAAAGATGGTTGGATCCGTTGGCTGGAGTGCCATCCATAATCACATCACAAGTGCCGCTCCCATCGGTGATCGTTTGCGTATAGGGATAAGTTCCCCCATGCACTGTGTTAGGCCCGCGACCGAGCTGCGTGATCGCCCAAGCCGGCAAGCTGGTGAAGAGCAACCAGACGAGACCCGTAATCCCTAGTCTTGCGATGTTTAGGGGCGAAAAAAGAGCCACTGAACCCAAACTGGTCTGCCAATTCTTTACGTCGAGATCACCTGAACCGATTTTCTGAAAATCGGATTCCAACGTATAGTTCCATGTCTCTTGGCTCTGTGGATTCATAGGTGAAAAATGCCCACGGGAAATCGTAGGCTGCAAAAGTGAGTTCTCTTGGTCAGTATTAGAGGGGCGTTAGAAAAAACCCGCATGGCCGCTATCAATTTACAGTGGGAGGTGGGGAAAAGAGGGGTAGCCTATGCAAAGTTTACAGGCAGTAATAAAATAAGTTAATAGACCATCCACCAACTGCGCAAACGGACGGCATTACCATTTAATGTTACGTATCTGATTTGACCAAAATCGCCCCCCAAAATGGCAAGCCAGCCAACTCATTATCCGCCTATTAGCCAAAACAGAATTAATTGTTAATTTTTTATTATTAACGATTTGTGATTTTTTAGCAGCCAAATCCGAAGCACAGCAAGCCTCCTAGCCAATCCGTGCATTGGCTGAACCCCACAACAGAGCACCCGCCTCACCATGCAACACGAGCAGGCGGGCGGATCTGAACGAGGTATCTACGCCACTGAGCAAGAACTGACCAGTCTCAGAGCCGGATCGGCCGACAACTTATACCCTAACGGGTGATAGTGCGGAGATCTCGTTCTTGGTATAGTCGCCATTCCCTAATCAGCCCCCCCTACCCTCTGCAATCCACAGCCAAGTCCCTAAATCCATGAAAAAATCTTTCCGTTGGCTGTTCGGTGCTGGCTTAGCACTTGGCTCGCTCTTGTCGGTCGCCACGGCCGAAACACGCGCCCCCCGTCCGCCCAACCTCATCATCATCCTGACTGATGACCAAGGTTACCACGATGTCGGTTTTAATGGCTGCAAAGACATCCCGACACCGAACCTAGACTCGATAGCCGCCAACGGCGTGCGCTTTCCTAATGGCTATGTTTCCTACTCCGTCTGCTCGCCCAGCCGCGCCGGTTTATTGACCGGACGCTACGAGCAACGCTTCGGTCATGAGCGCAATCCCCTTTGGCAGCCGGATAATCCCCACTCGGGCCTCCCACTCACCGAGCGCACTCTCGCTGACGCGCTAAACGCCGTCGGCTACCGCACCGGCATAGTCGGCAAATGGCACCTCGGCGCCCACCCTGCGCTTCATCCACTCCGACGCGGCTTTCAAGAATTCTTTGGCTTCCTTGGCGGCGGACACCGCTACTTCCCAGATGAGCTCACGCTCAGCGAACCCGAGCAGGCAAAAAACGAAAGCGACAGCTACCGCCTGCCAATTCTCCGCAACACCACACCGGTGCGAACCACCAAATACCTCACTGACGAGTTTTCCGATGAAGCCGTGGCCTTTGTCACACGACACCAGACCGAGCCATTTTTTCTCTACCTCGCTTATAACGCGCCCCACGCACCAATGCAGGCTTCCGAAGAATACCTGCAACGCTTTCCCAATATTAAAAACCAGAAACGCCGCACCTACGCAGCCATGGTCAGCGCCGTCGATGACGGCGTCGGACGATTGCTCGCCCGGTTGCGCGAGCTGGGTTTAGAGGAGAACACGCTCGTGTGTTTCCTTTCCGACAATGGCGGCCCGACCGACGCCAACGCGTCAAACAACTATCCCCTGCGCGGCGGCAAGGGCAGTCCTTGGGACGGCGGGTGGCGAGTGCCCTTCGCGATGCAATGGCCAGCCAAACTACCCCGCGGCCAAGTTTACGCCCAACCGGTCATCTCTCTCGATATTTTCGCAACCATCGCCGCCCAAACCTCCGCCTCATTGGATCCAGCGCGCCCGCTCGACGGTGTGAACCTGCTCCCCTACCTCACCGGCCAAAAGCACGGAGCGCCCCACGAAGCCATTTATCTGCGCATGTTCGACAAAGGCGCGTATGCCGTCCGCAGCGGCGACTTCAAACTCCTCATCACAGGCCACAAAGCGTCACCTCAGCTTTTCGATCTCAGCCATGACATCGGCGAAAAAACCGACGTATCGGTCAGCCACGCAGCGATTTTCAACACACTGGAACAGCGCCGCATTGAGTGGAACGCCCAGCTAATTGAGCCAGTTTTCACCGGGCTCAAAGCTCATCCCAGTCAGACAGCTAATGATAAATCCGCCGAGGGGCAAAACGACTAAGCGCCCCCACCCACAGCTCGATCCCGCCCGCAAGAGCCGCGCTCTCAATCCGCCCTGCGCTCTCAGCCGATTACCTTTTTTATCATCCGGTTCAGGTCGCCGACGCGGTAGGGTTTGGCGAGGTAGCCGCAAAAACCCATCTGGAGAAATTGCCGAGCCATCTCATCACTGTCGTAACCACTGGCTACGATAGCGCGCACTTCGGGATCCATTTCGCGAAGCTTTTTGAAGCAATCCTCACCTCCCATGCCGCCAATGACAGTCAAGTCGAGCACGACCAAATCATGCGGTCGCCCAATCTTGAGGTAGCGATTGTAGAGCTTGATGGCTTCGTCACCGTTCTTCGCGAGGTCGTATTTGAAACCGAGGCTATCGAGCATCTGTGCGGTGAACTGAGTGATTTCCGGATCGTCATCCATGAAAAGGATGCGGCCCGTGCCGTGGCGCACGGTGGGAGCACGCCGGGCCTCGACTTCTGGTTCCGCATCCACTTGCGGCAAGAAAACCGTGAACGTCGTGCCCACGCCCAATTCCGAATCCAGTCCAATCTGACCGCCGTGGTGACGCACAATCGAAAGCACCGTGGCGAGACCCAGCCCAGTGCCAGTCTTCTTGGTGGTGAAAAACGGATCGAAGATCTTTTCTAGGTGCTCAGGTTTAATGCCGGTGCCATTGTCGCGCACTTCGACCGCTGCGTATGACCCAGCCGGCAGCGGGGGAATCTGGTCGGCAATTAAAGTAACATTGCCCGCCGTGATATAAATCTCGCCCGCGTGTCCGGGCGGCATCGCTTGGAGCGAGTTGATGATCAGATTTTGGAAAACCTGCAAAATCTGCGCACGATCAACCTCGACGTTGGCGAGCTCCGGCGGAGCCTGCAAATGGATGGGAATCACCGCACCGGCAGACGAAAGCCGCACAGCATCGGAGAGGACATCAGCCAACCGCACAGTCTGGCGTGCGGCACTGCCGCCTTTGGCAAAATTGAGCAACTGACGGCTCAGCCCTTTCGCGGCCATACAGGCGCGCTCACTGTTTTCCAAGCCGGACAAGTCCCGCGTATCCTTGGCGAGGGAGATACCACCCAAGATCGTCGTCAGCAAATTATTGAAATCGTGAGCAATGCCTCCCGCCAACTGGCCAAGTGCTTCGAAGCGATTGGCGCGAATCAACTCTTCGGGGGTCAGACCCATTTCATCGGGATCACGAAACACCAACACCACTCCCTCCATCTGGCCGTCACCGGAAAAAGCCGGGCAGCAGCTGAAAGTAATCACCCGGCCTGGCACTCCATCCGGCCCAGCTAACGCACACTCATCGTTGAGCGAAGTCGCTTCACTGGTGGCCAGCGCACGCGCGATAGGATGCTCGCTCGGTTGGCCGCTTTGCCGGTGCACGAGCTGGAAAATTTCCGCCGCCGCCCGTCCCGACATTTCACCAGCGGTGCGCCCGAGCAGACGCTCGGCTGTGCTATTAAGAAGCACGATTCGGCCGCGCGCATCCGTGAGCAGCACCGCCTCACGCAACTCACTGAGCAGCGCACCCAGTTGGCCCACGGGGATACCAGCTACTCCCGTGCTGCCGCCACGCGGCATCGGCGCAAAGAATCCAGTCACTCTTTGCAATTCACCCTTGCGAGAAAAAGTGCGGAAAAAGCCCGCGTAGGCCCAGAGCTCCGCTCCATTGCGGTGGGTTAAACGCACCACCTCGTAAAATGCCGCCTGTGTCGCACCGCCCTGCGAAAAATAAGCCGCCAACCCCGCTGAACTTTCTTCCGGCGGCAACGCGCGCAACAGCGAGGCAGGTTCATCCGGCAAACTGTCTTCGTCATGGCCCAGCAGAATCTTGAACGCTGGCGAAAGCCATGCGCGATCAGCCACCAGATCGAAATCAAACATCGCCAACCGGCCACGCTCGCCGAGCATTTGCATCTGCTCCTCGGCCCGCACCGCCGCTTCCTCGGCCTCCTTGCGCTCGCTGATATCCAGTTGCAACCCGACGATGCGTTGCAACGCCCCGTTAGGGCCGAAGATCCGCACGCCGACATTTTGCACCCAGACATCATGCCCCTGCGCGTGGCGCAGCCGATATTCGACATTGAACGGACGCGCTCCCGTCGCCGTCGCGCTCCGCCCGGGCAGTTTGTCTGGGGCCGCTGCGCTGTCATCCGGGTGAATGAGCGAGAGCCATGCATCGTAAGTGCTGGGCAGACTCGCATCGGTGTGTCCTAGCATGCGCTTCCAAGCCGCAGACAGACGCGTCTCCTGACGGACAAAATCGAGATCAAAAAACCCTGCCGAACCGCGATCGTATAACACACGCAAAAATTCCGATCCGGCTTCACCTGTCGATTCAGCACCGGCGGCAGGCGCCACCTCGACCACACGACTGACTTGCGCAAACCAACGCAGCGGCGCGTCTCCACCCGACTCCAGTTTGAACACGACGGGGAATGCCCCCGCCTCTCTGGGTTGCAGCTGCAAAGATAACGGCTGTGTTTGTGCCGCCGATTGCAACACTTCCCATTGTGCCTCCAGCCAATCCGGTGCCTGCGAAACAACTTCAAAAGCAAAAAGATTGGCGATGTGCTCTCCTACGAGCCCTCCCGTGCCTACTTGCCAAAACGCGTGTGCGACCGTGTTTGCGAGCTCGACCCGACCTTGTGCATCCAACACCAAAACAGCTGGACCCGACATGGCTCCCGCCGGCGGAATTTTTTTCCCGTCAGGCATCGTCGGTTCGGCAGGTGTGGGGTCGGCAACTGACACAAATTGTAAATCAATGGACAAAAACCCCATTGACCAGCCGCAAGTGCGGCAAACTAGTCATAGTCAAAGTTTTGATGGATGTTTTACAGACTAACCCCTAGCGCGACCGCGAGATACGCGGGCGGGGCTTAACCAGAAAAATTCACAGTCCCGCTCTCTTGCCAGCGCTGCACGCGGCCGGCGAGGAAGTCTATCCACACGGGTTGGTCATTCAGGCAGGGAATGTGCGTAAAAGTTTCACCACCCGCAGCCTTAAAGTCTTCCGCCCCTTCAACACGAATCTCCTCCAAAGTTTCTAGGCAGTCGGTGACAAAGGCTGGAGTGATCACGAGCAGACGCTTGCGACCTGCGTGAGCCAAACGCACGAATTCCGCATCGGTGTAGGGAGAGAGCCACGGCTCGCCGACTAGACGCGACTGAAACGACAACGAGTATTTGGCCGGATCAAGGCCTGCCGCTTGGGCGAAGAGTGCCGTCGTGCGCGTGACTTGCGCTTTGTAACATGTGGCGTGTGCCGGAGCGCACGTTTGGCAGCAATCCGCCACCACCCCGCAGTGAGCGCGAGAGCTGTCCGCCTTGCGCAAGTGCCGCTCGGGTATCCCGTGGTAACTGAACAACAAGTGGTCGTGCGGTTGCGCGAGGAAGGGCCGGGCACTTTGGACAAGCGCAGCGATGTAATCCGCATCGGCATAATAAGGCTGCACACAGTCGAATTTCATTTTCAGCCCGAGCGCGGCAGCCTCACGGTGAACCTTCGCCACCACGGTTTCCCAACTGGACATCGCATAGTGAGGGTATTGCGGAAACAGCAACACCCGGCTGACGCCCTTCGCGGCAAGCGCCTGCAACACATCGGGGATTGAGGGATTGCCGTAATTCATCGCCAGCGCCACCGGTAATTCCGTGCGCCCTTGCAGCGCGGCTTGCGCTTTGCGGCTGGTCAAAATCAACGGTGAGCCTTCCGGCGTCCAGATACTCTCATAGGCATGCGCAGACTTCGGCGCACGAAAACGGCAGATGATTTGATTCACCAGAAGCGAGCGCAACCAGCGGTTGGCCGGACGATCTATCACACGTTCGTCACCCAAAAACTCCTTCAAGTAGCGACGCACATCGGCGACAGAAGTAGAATCTGGCGAACCAAGGTTGAGCAACAAAACTGCGGAGGTGGACATGGTGCGCGCCAAGAGGTGCGGCAAATCCGAGTATTGTCAACCGGCTCTGCAGGCAGCCGGTGCGACCCATCGACCACCCGCCCCACGGTAATCTTCAACCCGTCATAATCTGCGCGAATACTTTCGGGACGAATACAAATCTTGGCATGACGCCGGGAAATGAGCTATGCATGCTACCCGTTTCTACCATGGTCAGTCCTACCCCTTCCAAGTCCACTTCCGCCGCCGGAAGCGCCTCACCAATTGAATCCACATCCGTGACCACCGTCCGCGATGTCGTCATCCGTCTCGCCGGCAACTCACAGGATGGCATTCAAGCCATCGGAGGCTTCCTCGCCCGCCTCGCCGGACGCTCCGACCAAGAGGTCATGACCTACATGACCATCCCGTCCACGATTTCAGGCGGGCCGTCCATTTTTCAAGTCCGCATGGGCTCCGGCGAGATTCTCTCCTCCGGCGACCGCGCCGACGTGCTCGTCGCTTTTTACCAACACAGCTACGAAGACCACCTCGCTTCACTACGCCCCGGCGGTCTACTGATTTACGACAAAGACCACGTCACCCCTAACCTCGACAACAAAGACTTCCTGCCCCTCGGCGTTCCCATTACCACCGGCACAATCGAAGCCGTCGGTGGCTCCGCTAAAGAAAAGGGTAAAAACATCTACGTGCTCGGCCTGCTCGCGCGCCTTTTTGACCTCGATGTGCCGAAGCTCCAACAGTTGATCCGTGAGCGTTTCGGCGGCAAATCTGAAGACATCGTGCGCAACGCCTTGCTGGCCTTCGACGCAGGTTTCGCCTACCCAGCCGGCACGCTGCGCGACTGCTTTTTCACCCTAGAGAAAACAGCTAATCGCTCCACCTCTGGTCGCCCACAAGTGACCACCGACGGCAACACTGCCCTCGCCTACGGCCTCCTCGCAGCGGGCGTGCGCTACGGCGCAGGCTACCCCATCACCCCGTGGTCGAGTGTCATGGAAACCCTCCGCACCGAGCTCCCGAAATATGGCGGCATCTTTGTGCAAGCCGAGGACGAAATCGCTGCAGCCTCAACCGCCCTCGGCTTTGCTTACAGCGGCCACCTCTCCATCACCGGCAGCTCCGGCCCCGGCCTGTCCCTTAAAATGGAAGCTCTCGGCTGGGGCACCATGGCCGAGTTGCCACTTATTGTCGTCAACGTGCAACGCGGCGGCCCCAGCACCGGCATGCCCACCAGCGTCGAACAGTCTGACCTCATGCAAGCCATCTACGGCAGCCACGGCGACACCCCGCGCGTCGTCCTCTCCCCGCGCAATGTCGAGGACTGCTTCTACATCGCTCTCGAAGCTGGCCGCATTGCCCGCACCTATGCGGTGCCCGTCATCATTCTCACCGACCAAGCCCTCGCTACACGCATCGAAGCCTTTGACGAGCCCGACCTCCCCAAGCTCATGGTGGATGTCCGCCCCGACCTCAGCGAACGCCCCGCCGATTTCAAACCTTACCCGTTCAACGGCGTCACCCGCCCGGCTCCTCCCGGAGCGCGCATGGCCTCCGGAAAATACCCGACCGTCAGCGGCTTGGAACACGACGAGATGGGGCACCCCTCCGGCAGCTCTGCCACCCACGCCCGCATGACCGCCAAACGGCGCGAGAAGCTCAAGCAACTCGCTGCCGAGCTGCCCTTGCCCGAAGTTTATGGCGAACAGGAAAAGGGCGAAGTGCTCCTCGTCAGCTGGGGCTGCACTTGGGGGCCTGTGCGTGAAGCCGTTGGCCGCCTGCAAACCGCTGGCGTCAAAGCCGCCCAGTTGCACCTGCGCCATCTGCATCCTTTGCCCAACGCCCTCGAAACTATCTTCGCCAACTATCGCCGCATCATCGTCGTCGAGATTAACGACGAAGGACTCTACGGCTTCGGCCAACTCGCCACCGTTCTGCGCGCCCGCTACGCCAACCCCAACATCCGCAGCATCACGAAGACCGACGGCCTCACCTTTAAAGTCCGTGAAATCGTCGAAGGCGTCGCCCGCTACCTCGAACGCGTTGACACAACTGTCGGCGTCAAAAGCGAGAGCACCCTCGCTGCGGCCATCACCCCAGCCGCACCGAGCCCACGCAGCTGACCACTCCACGTCTCTCACTTTCACCTTCTCTCTCCCATGTCCGCCCCCGCTACTTCTCTCGCTCCCGCTGGCTCTGCTCCCTCCGCCCCAGCTCTCAGCAAAAAAGTTCTTACCGCCGATCACCCCACTTGGTGCCCGGGCTGTGGGGACTTCGCCGTGCTGGCCTCATTTTATAAAGCCCTCGAAAAACTGAATTACCCCCAGGAGAAAATCGTTACCTTGGCCGGCATCGGTTGCTCCTCACGTTTCCCCTACTTCGTCAATACTCACGGCGGCCACTTCATCCACGGACGTTCCCTGCCGTTTGCCGCAGGCGTCTCGCTCGGGCGCGACGACCTCCACGTTTTCGTCTTCGGCGGCGATGGCGACGGCTTTTCTATCGGCGGCAACCACCTCGTCCACACCGCCCGCAAGAACGTCAACCTCACCTACATCATCATGGACAACTCGGTCTATGGGTTGACCAAGAAACAAACCTCCCCGACATCGCCGCTCGGCTTCAAATCCAAGACCGATCCGTGGGGCGCGATAGACCAGCCCATCAACCCGATGCGCTCCCTGCTGAACAGCGGCGCCACTTTCGTCGCACGCAGCCACGCCACCCAAGTCAACCACATGGTCGAAATGATGATGCGCGCCGCCCAACACCCAGGCTTCTCCGTCGTCGAAATCCTCTCCGAATGCGTCGAGTTCAACGAAGGCGCTTTCGATGCCGCCAACCCGCGCAAAGGCGGCGCCTGGCAAACCATCGAGCTCAAAAAGAACGACGGCACGCCCGAAGACGCCACTCGCCATGACCCGACTAACGAAGTCGCGGCTCTCCAGCTTGCTCTCGAAGACTGGCCCGGTCGCTTCGGCGTATTCTACGAAGTGCAACGCGCCACGAAAAACCAACGCGAACGCGACCTCATCAAAGCCACCCGCGAAAAGACCAAGGGCGCCTCCGACCTCGAATTACTCTCGAAGACCTTTGCTCGCATGCGCTGAAGCAGAAACGCGAATCTTCGCACAGCGAACATTCGCCTGACAAACTTGCCACGCCGCTTTCGCTGCGTGGCTTTTTGTGTCCGCAATCGGGCGCTCAGGGAATTCGGAGCCGCTGGCCGATCCGCAACGTATTGCTGCCTTCGAGCGTGTCGCGGTTGGCGTTGTAGATATCCTGCCAGCGCGACATTGTGCCGTAATAACGCAGACTGATACGCGAAAGCGAATCGCCCTCCAAAACCACATGGTAACGCGTGGCGGATGCCGCCGGGCTAGGCTCACCCGCCACACCGCTCGATGAAGCGCCAGAAACCCCGGCGGCAATCCCTGCCGCCGGCGTGCCGAGACGAGCCGTGGACGCAATCTGGTCCAACGTGCCCTGCGCCTGACTCAGACGCGCCGACAACGCAGCATTTTCCCGCTGCAAACGCTCCATTGCGTCCTGACGTCCGCGATCAGCCGCCGCCGCATCTGCGGCGAGACGCTGGTTGGTGGTGCGCAACCCATCAGCCTCGCGTCGCAGATCAGCTAGCTGCGCGGATAATGTCTCTTGGCCCTGCGATGCGCTCTGCCGGGCTTCGGCTAGCTGCGCTTCCATCTGCTGTTTCGCTGCCGCCAAGCGAGCCGACTCACCCCGCAGTGCATCCAACTCTGTCTGTGCCGAAGAACGTTCAGCTTCCAGTTTCTTGACGGAAGCCTCAAGCGAAGCAGTTGAAGTCTGTTGCGAGCTCGCCGCTTTTTCCGCCTCGGCCAGACGCTGGCGAAGTGAAGCCAACTCGCCCTGCAGTCGTGATGTCTCCCGCTGGTTGTCCTGCATGGCTTTGGCCAGTGCCGCTTCGGTGCCCGCTCGTGCGGATTCTAACTGCTTTTGAAAATCAGCTAATTGCCCGCGCAAGGCATCACCTTCCTTCGTCAGCTTGTCGTTGGCGGCCGTCAACTCGGCCACGGTGCTGCTATGGGAATCTTCCGCTTTCTCCGCGGTGCCGAGCTGAGCAACCAACGTGTCACGCTCCGTCGCGAGTTTCTCCGCATTAGCGGCGAGGGTCTCGTTCTGACGGCGCAATTCATCTGCGGCCTGCGTCAAGTCGCGCACCTTGGTGAGTGCCGCATCCAGTTCGGCCCGCTTGGGACTGTCGTCGGCGGCTTTGGCCGCAATGAGCGAGCGATTGGCCTCTCCGAGCAAGCGAGAGGTTTCGCGCGCCTGGCGGAGTTGGTCGGCGATTCCGGCAATCTCGCGGGCAGCAGAGGCACGATCGCGCTCCATTTCCGCTTCGAGAGATTTCACCTGCTCACGCAGCGTGTTGATCTCCATCTGGAACGCATCCGGGCGGGCGGCAGAAACAGCTTGTTGTTGTGCGGCCAGCGCAGCGGCTGTGGCCTTTTTGGCATTTTCCAAATCCAACTCGAGCTGCACATTCGCCGCAGTCAAATCGGCAACCTGATTGTTCAGCTTGGCCAAGGTTTGATTGGCCTCATCCAGACCGGATTGGGCGCGTGCGCGGGCCGCATCATCGACCGTGGTCGCAGTGCGGATGGTGCGCGCCTCCTCCAACTGACGCTGCAAATCACTGAGCGCGGTTTGCGTCTCAGTCGCCGCACGAGCTGCGGCCGTTTTTTGTGTTTTCAGTTCCGCCTCCAGCGCAACTACACGAGCCTGTGCCTCGGCCACTTGGCGCTGTGCAGCTTGCAGCGCACGGTCGTCCACAGCCGTCGCCTGTAGGCGCTGGTTATCTGTGGTGAGTTTTTGCAATTGTTCACGAGCCTCGGCCAGCGCGGCCGCTTGCTTCTCGCTCGCGGCATTTTTCACCGTCGCCTCGCTCCGCACGGCTTCCGCGGCGGCCTGCGCCTGATTCAATTGCTGCTCCACTTGCGCGAGCCGTTGCTGGGATTGCTCGAGCTGTTTTTTCAAATCGGCCACTTGCTGAGCAGCGGCGGTGTCTGTTTGGGCAGCGTTGCGCAGACTGGCGATTTCTTGCTCAAGGCGATCGTTGCGTGCTCGGAGCGTCTCCGCTTCGGCCGCGCGACGACGCTGACGCGCGAGTTCATCGTTGAGAGCTTGCATGTCGGGCGCGCTCGATGCGGCCTTGCCCAACTGTGCTTTTAGCGCCGGAACTTCCTCCGCCTGTTGGCGAGCGGTGGCGAGTTGAGTCTGTAAAGTTTCAATCTGCGTCTTGGCCGTGGCGAGCTGTCGCTCCAACGCCTCCACTGCCTCGGTCTGTTTACTGGCGGTTGCGAGCTTTTCGCGTAGCGCCGTCGCCTCCGCCTGTGCTTGGGCTAGTCCGGCACGGAGACCCGTTGCTTCTTTTTCGACTGCGGCCAACCGCACCGATTCTTCGCCCTGTTTTTCGAGTGCCACGCGAAGCTTAGTCGCTTCCTCTCCGGCCGCAGTGGCACGCGACTGATTGGCCGACAGCTGACTGTTCAGCTCTTCCACCTTTGCCTGTGCAGCGGAAAGTTGGTCGGCAGCCTCGCGGCGAGCGGCACTCACGGCCTCCTGTGCTTCGCTCAACTGCTTCTGCAAGCCGGCGAGCTGCGTTTCTTGTTCGGCGGATTTTTTCCCCGCTTGTTTAGCCACATCACTGAGCTGCAAAGCGCTGTCGCGGGCGGCATTGGCGGCGGCCTCGGCGGCGGCGAGCTGCGCCTGCGCATCGGCGAACTGCTTCTTGGCCGCAGCGAGTTCTCCATCCAAACTTTGGGCGCGGGCCACAGAGGGACGAACTTGAGCCAGCTCGGCTTCGAGCTCAGTAACGCGTTGGCCGAGTTTAACAGCATCGCCCGCCTGAGCGCTGAGTTTTTCCAGCTGTGCTTGCGCAGAGGCGGCTGTGGTCTGCGCCTCCTGTAATTGAGAGGCTAGCGTGGCGGCGCGGGCTTCTTGTGCTGCGGCCGTCTGCTGGGCGTCCGCGAGTTGTTTTTCAAGATTAGCGGCGCGGTTGGCCTGTGTTTCGGCTGCCGTCAGTTTTTCGCGCAACCCCGCAGCCTCTTCTTGGCGCTGGGTAATTTCACTTTTCAGCGCGGCGACTTGCGAAGGTTGCGCGATGGCTTCACGCGGTTGTTCCTTCTTGAGCCGGTCAATCTCGGCCTCAAGCCGCTGATTCATCACGAGGAGACTGCTGGCCTCGGACGCACGACGCCGCTGGCGGGCGAGCTCGTCTTTGAGCGCATTAAAATCTTGGGAACCAGCAGAGGCCGGCGCGGCAGACGCGGCGGCGAGCTGCTTTTTCAGTTCCGTCGCTTCTGCGGCCGACTTGCGCACTTCGGCCAGCTCGGTGCGGGCGGCTTTCAATTCGTCCTGCAACGCGCCGAGGCGTTGTTGCGTGGCTTTGGCCTCATCGCGAGCTTGAGTAAGTTGCGTCTGGAGTTCGGCGACTTGACCCGCGCTGGCCGCAGGCGCCGTTTTGCTTTCGTTAACAGTTTTTTCTAGCGAGGTGACCCAGCGTTCGAGGTCGTCCTTTTTCTTGTCGAGCTCAGCGAGGCGAATTTCCAAGTCGGACTTCTCGGCCAGCAAACGTTGGTTGACCTCGGCAAAGCGGTTGTTGGCGGCGACTGCACGCGCAAGCTCCTCTTGTAGTTGATCTACGTTGGAGGGATCAGCCGGCGAGGCCGACGTGGGCGCAGCCGAGGGAGCGGGAGCAACAGTGTCAGGCAACGCGGCCACGTTTGCCCCGGGAGTGGAAAGTTTTTGGCGCAGGGTGGTGAGTTCGCGGCTGGCTTGCTCGCGCTGGGCGGCATTGAGGCGCGTAGCCACATAATCACGGCCTTTGGCGTCCACCCCGCCCTCGACGGCGAGACTGAGCCACGCATAAGCGAGCGGAAGATTTTCTTTCAGGCCGCCGCGCCCGGCCGCATAGAGCAAACCGAGGTTGTTTTGCGCAGGAGGGAAACTCTGCTCGGCGGCAGCGGCGTAGTATTTGGCGGCGGCGGCTTCGTCACGCGCTACGCCGCGACCGTCTTCATAGAGCAAACCGAGGTTGTATTGCGCGCGGGCATAGCCGCGATTGGCCGCAGACTGATACCAGCGGACTGCTTGAGCGGGGTCGATGGCGACACCACGACCTGTTTCGTAGAGGAGCCCGAGGTTGTATTGCGCGGCGGGCAAACCTTGTTCGGCCGCTTGTTTGAGCCAGACGGCGGCTTCGAAACTATCCACGGGCGCGCCACGCCCGGCCGCATACATGTTAGCGACGTTGAATTGCGCGGGCGCGTAACCCTGCTCGGCGGCGGCGAGATAATGGCGCAGTGCCGCCGGAAGATCGACGGCGGTGCCGCGACCGAGTTCGTAAGCGAGGCCGATATTGAAATGCGCGAGCGCGTTGCCACGCGCGGCGGCTTTTTTATACCACTTCAACCCTTCCACGGGATCCGCCGCCACGCCCTGTCCATCAGTGTAAAGACTCCCGAGTAAGTTTTGCGCCTCAATGTTGCCTGCTTCGGCTTGAGCGAGCACCGTCTTAAAATTGGCCGGAGCCGCCGCAGACGGAGTTTGTGCCCAAAGGGGCGCAGAGCTCACTGGGGTGATGAACGCGAGCGCCAGACAGACGAACGCGGAGCTATAAGACGAGCGATGGCGGGCGAATTGGGCGGCGGATGGCACGGTTTTAAGCTAAGGAGAAAACCCCACACGGGAGCAAGGCCGCATCCTGCATGCCGTGGATGATCTTTTTGTCCGGCGGGCAGAAAGTCGCTAGCGCGCCCGAAAGCCGGGCCTGCCCATCGGTGACAAAATAGTAGGGACACAGGCGCAGCCGGCCGGCCTGCACCTCGACCGCCGCCGGGCTGGCCCCCGTCTCGGCGTAGAGAGGGTGCGTGACGCGCCGGGGTTTCCGATATTCTTGGAGCACATGGAGATTCGTCGGTGCGAGCTGCAAGGCGCGTGTGACGCCGGCCTGCCATTCATCGCGTGAGCAATCGCTGCCGAGCACCACGCTGCGCGCCCCCCAAGCGGTCTCATGAAATCCGGAAATCTTAATGATGAGGTCGCGTTCCCGTTGTGAAGCGCCGACGAGATCGCGCCAGTCGTTCAGCGGACGTCCGCCAACCAACGGGCCGTCGAGCACGGCGCCGGGCGGCAACGGCGCGGGATCCATGACCCACGATTCAGGAATGAGTCGGCGCAACAACTCGAGTTGCTCACGCGGCAATTGCTCAGCCCAAAACTCGTGCAAGAGGTGATGGTGAAAGAGCGCCAGCGCGAGCTTCTCCTCTTGAAACGAGCGCATCGGCGGCGCGATGACCACTTGGCCAGCCGCCCAAGCTTCCAGCAAATGCGGCACGCAGGACAGATTGGCCCAATCGAAAAGCTCAAAGAAGCGGTAAACAATATCGACCCGCTCCGGCTCGCCGCCGATGTCGATGAAAAGTTCGCCGCCGAGCGGGAAAATCGCGTCCACTTCGACACAATACACGCGTTGGCCACGGCGTTGCAGTTGCGAGGCCAGCCACTCCATCTCGGGGCGGTAAGTGGCCGCTTCTTCGCTGACGAGGATGGCGATGAGAGGATTGCGCGCATCGGGCCGGAGCGCCGCCAGCGCACGATGAAAACCTGTGAGCATGGCGTCGCCCGCGCCGAGAATATTACTTGAGCTGCTCTCCTCTTGGCCGTCGTAAAGTCGGTTGAGAAACGCCGTCAGCCCGATACCACCGGGCACGGAATCAAGCTCGGTGAGGGCGAAACCGGTATCGGTCAGCAGTAAGTCAGGCCGGAGCACGGGCGGCAGCGCACCGCGATTACGCGGATCACGCGCGTGGGCCACGAGTGCCGCGGGTTTGCCGCGATCAAGATAGTCCGCGACCCACGGAGCGAAGAGCGACTTGTTGCGCAGGAGATTTTTCCCGGCCACGGACCGGAGGTAGAGCGCCTCCAGTGCCTGATGAAAGGCGAGGCAGGCCGCGCCGATGCGCTCCAATTCTTCCAACTGCGCCCGCGTCAGTGGCCACGCTTCTGGGGACAACCGCCACGTCTTGGCCTCGAAGAGCGGCTGCTCGGCGAGCGCGGAGCGGATGGTCTCATGCGGGAGCGTGGGCATAGAGGGAGGAAGCGAAGGCGGGGCAACCGCCGCAACGCTTCCACGATTCGGCTTTTATTCGTCGTCCTCCATCTGGATGTCTTTGTTGCGGTGGCGGGGCGAACCAGCCCGGAGCCAACCATAAACGAAGCGATCGACATCGCCATCGAGCACGCCTTGGGTATCGCTGGTTGAGATGCCAGTGCGGAGGTCTTTTACCATTTGATAAGGCTGGAGCACGTAGCTGCGAATCTGACTGCCCCATCCAATCTCACCTTTGTCGCCGTAGAATTTCTCCATCTCGCTGCGCTGCTCGTCGAGGCGCTTCTCGTAGAGGCGCGACTTAAGCACGTTCATGGCGCTGGCGCGGTTCTTGATTTGCGAACGCTCGTTTTGGCAGACGACCACAATTCCCGAGGGGATGTGCGTGATGCGCACGGCTGAGTCGGTGGTATTGACGCCCTGACCTCCCTTACCGGAGGAGCGATAGACATCCACGCGGATTTCGCCGTCGGGGATCTCGATGTCGATCTCGTCGTTCACTTCGGCGATGACGTCCACTGCGCAAAACGAGGTGTGGCGACGCTTGTTGGAATCAAAGGGGCTGATGCGCACGAGGCGGTGGACGCCACGCTCGGCTTTGACGTAGCCGTAGGCATTTTCGCCTTTGATGAGCAGCGTGGCTTTAGTGATGCCAGCTTGGTCACCCGCTTGCACGTCCTGAACTTCGTAAGTGAAACCGGCACGCTCACACCAGCGGGTATACATGCGGAAGAGCATGTCGCACCAGTCGTTCGATTCCGTGCCGCCTGCCCCAGATTGGATGGAGAGAATGGCGTTGTTGCGGTCGAACTTGCCGGTGAGGAACGAGGCAATCTCCAGTTGGTCGAGTTCACCGACCATGCCAGCCACAGCGGTATCGAGTTCTTTAGCGTAGGATTCTTGCTCGGCCGGCTCGGCTGATTCGATGAGCTCCACCATCACGGCGGCATCATCGAGACGTTTTTGGAAAGACACGAGGCCGCCGATGGTCTTTTTCAGACCGTTGAGGCGACTGATGTGCTGCTGAGCTTTCTCGCTCTCGTTCCAAAAATCAGGCGCGCCCATCTGGGCTTCCATCGCCTCGATTTCGCGCTGCTTTTGTTCGACGTTAAAGAAACCTCCATAGATAGCCGGCGCGTTTCTTGATGAGTTCGAGGTGCGAAAAGGTTTCAGGTGCGATCATGTCGCGCTCAAGGTTGCCAGCAGGCGCAACGCGGCAAGCGGAAAGTCCGCCCGGCAGCGACAGGCTCAGAACCAGCCTTTTTTGCCGGTCAAGTAAGTCGCAACGAAATCGGCATCCGTCTTTGTGAGGTAGATGATGCCTTCAATCAGGCCGATGACGCCCATAACCATCGCGCCAAAACCAAAAGTCAGCAACGATGCCAAGAGCATGATGACGCCTTCCTTCGTGTAACCGAGGATGAATTTGTGCACGCCCAGCGCCCCAAGCAAAATGCCACAAACGCCCGCCGCGATTTTTTTCTCAGCACCAACAATTTGTTCATTCATAGGTATAATGACTGCATGATGGCATGACGCTCGTGGTGGCATTTGTCTAACTCGAACATTTTCCTTCTCCAACGCAGATGCCATTGCCACTCCGGCCAACCCAAAGCCTCGCCCCGCTGTTACCTAATCGGAAACGCCAGCCCGCTTCACCAGCGGCTGAGCGGCGACGGCGGAGACACGCCTGAGCCCGACGCGGGGTGATGTAGGTCGGTCGCGACGAAGCTACCCAGACTGGCGCAGCACGGCAATTGGACCTAAATTAAGGCCGTTATTTCCGATTATCTTGGTATCGCTGGACTTGGGTTGATGAATATTTCCGCTTAAGAAAAAAGCTTAGTTATGTTCTAATTTTATATTCATAAACCATTAGAGCCGAATGTGTCATGAAAATAGTAATTTCCCCCATAAGCGGGTAAATTACTTGTGCAACATCCATGCAACGGGGAATATTCTACCTACTTTTATACCTACTAGCTTGTTACCCAAAACCCACGCCAACCTTTCGCGCCAAAGGCACCTTATCCATAAACGCGATCTGCCTGCGGCATCTAATCTGCTTAATCGCGCCATCTTTCAGCCGTATTATCGAATGCCACTAGAACATTAATCACAAGCCGCCCGCTCGGTTTGTTTTAAGCTTAGCAGTTGGCCACTGTAGGCAAAAACAGACCGGGCAGGCTGCTCCGTTGTTTTTGATTTATCGCCCTTCGCCTTGAATGCCTGTCAATGAGTGCTGAACCTACTTCAACTTCCCGCATCAGTTTTCTGCAAGTCACTCTTGCGTGTAGCCTCATCGGGACAGCGGCCATCGCTCTTAGTGTTTTGAACGGCTGGCGCACGGGTCAGGTGCAGCCCTTAAGTTGGGGCTTCGGCCCAGCCACTACTAGACCAAGCACCGCACTCGTCCTGCTAATCCTTGCGGTCGCCGCATGGCTCCACCTGCCCAACTCCCGGCCCTACAGTAAGCGCCTCAACTTCATCGCCACCTTGTTGGTGGCCTTTGTAGGATTAGTAACGGCGGAGGCCGCGATCGGCTGGTTGACGGGATTTTATCCTTATTTTCAGAACTTATTGGTTCCCGAGGCGGTCACCCTTACATCAGGCCAAGCGATAGGACGCATGGGACGCTGGACGACGCTATGTTGTATCGCAGCTATCGTGTTTCTGCTCAGTTTTCGTCGCAACCGCCTCTGGGTGCCTCAGCTTTGCCTGCTGATCCAGGGTGCTGTCGCCCTTATTCACTTCGGTGGCTACGCACTCTACGTGATGGGTGATGATTGGGTGCGAGTGCACAGCCAGACCGCTTTCCCCGCTGCCATTGCGCTGACCTTGCTGACGGTCGCCCAAGTTTGCTTGCTCGCACTAGACCGTCATCACCGGCAACAACAAGTGCCCGACTGGATCCTGCACGACGTGCAATTGGCCAACGCTGCCCGTTTCGCCGCCAACATCGTCGTCATCACTGACGCCCCCGGCCTCATCATTTGGGTCAACAACGCCTTCACCGCCCTCACGGGCTTCACCCTTGCCGAAGCGGTCGGGCGCAGGCCCGGCGAACTCCTCCAAGGTGTGGACACCGACCCCAAGACCGTCGCCTACATGCGCGAACGCGTGCGCGCCCTCGAGCCGTTCCAGTGCGAAGTCCTCAATTACAGAAAAGACGGCACGCCTTACTGGCTCTCGATTGACGCCCAACCCGTGCGCGACGCCCGCGGCAAGGTCGTCAAATTCGTCGCTGTTGAATGCGACGTCACCACCCGAAAGCTCGCCGAACTCGCGGAAGAAGCCGAACGCCGACGCGCTGAGGAGATTATTGCTTCGACGCCCGGCATTGTCTGGGAAATCGACCTCAAATCCTTCCGCTTCACTTACGTCAGCCCAGCGGCCGAAAATATCCTCGGCTACCCTGTCTGCGATTGGCTGACCCACGAAAATTTCTGGGCCGAACATCTCCATCCTGAAGACGGTGCGCGCACCCTCGAGTTCTGCCGTGCGCAGACAGCTGAAGGAAAAGACCACGAAATCGAATACCGGATGCGCGCCAAAGACGGTCGCTACGTTTGGCTGCACGATGCCATCCGCGTCATCATTCGCGACGAGCGGCCCGTGCTCATACGCGGCGTGATGGTGGACATCACCCAACGCAAAGAGGCCGAACGCAAAGCTCGCCTCACCGAGACCCGCCTCGCCCGCCTCGTCTCTTCCGCGCCCGGCCTAGTTTACGAATCCCATCTCACGGCCGAAGGGCAGATGGGCTTTGAATATTTGAGCCAAGGGGCGAACCTCTCTTTCGTCGACGCTTCAGCGCAAGACCTGCCCGACGACGCGCAGAGCGCGCAAATCGTCTCCGAAGACGTCCCGCTGATGCAGGCCGCCCTCCGCGAATCCGCCGAAAAACTCACCCCGCTAGTCATCGCCGTCCGCTACCGCCGTGCCGACGGTTCCATCCGCTGGGTGCAAACCCGCTCCACTCCACACCGCACACCCGAAGGACAAACCCGCTGGCTCGGCTTTCTCACCGACGTAACGGAAATCAAGGAGGCCGAAATTCGCCAAGAGCAGCTCAACCTCCGTCTGCAACTCGCCCTGCGCGCCTCGCGCCTTGGCGTCTGTCGTTTCAATCTCCAAACCGGCGAAAGCGAGTGCGACTGTCGCACGCTCGAAATCTACGGCGTGCCTGAAATACGATCGATGGAAGAGTTCGACCAAGCCATCCATCCAGACGATCGCGGATGGATGAACGCCACTTGGGAGCACCTCCGGACCGACGTAAAGGCGATGACCGGCCAGTTCCGTATCAAAAGAAACGACGCCCAAGTCCGTCATATCTCTTACGACTTTTTCGTCACCAACGATGCCTCCGGAAAGCCCGAATGGGTTACCGGCGTCATTGCCGACACCACCGATCGCGTCAGCGATCAGGAGCGACTCCAATACTCATTCTGGCAATTAGAGTCTGTCTTCGAGTCCGTAGCCGAAGGCGTCATCGTCCAAGCCCCCGATGGACGCATCACTCAAGCCAACCGCGCCGCCTGCCGCATCCTCGGCTTGAGCGAAGACGAATTGCTCGACCGTGACACCGTGGACACTCGTTGGAGCATCATCCGTCCCGACGGCACAGATTTCCCAGGCGACGAATACCCCGCCAGCATCTGCTTGCGCACTGGCCAACCCCAGCGCGGCGTTTCAATGGGCGTCAAACGCCACGACGGGACAACCGTCTGGATATCCGTAAACAGCCAACCCCTGCGCGGCCCCGACGGCAAAATCACCCACGCAGTCACCAGCTTCTCGGACATCACCGAATTAGTCACCACCGACCGCGAACTCCGCCAATCCAGCGAGCGGCTGCAACATGCCCTCGTCACCGCCCGCCTCGTCTGGTGGGAGTGGAATCTTAGCTCCGGCTACTGCCACGTAAACGCCTGCGGCGCCCCCTGTATCCTCGGTTACGAGAGCAATACCCTCCTCTCCGAAACCGGCGACTCTTGGTTGGAAAAAACCCACCCCGAAGACCGCACCCTCGCCAAAACCTCGCTCCAAGCCGCCCTCGATGGCACTGCCGCCGAGTGGAGTTGCGAACACCGCCTGCGCGCAGGCGACGGCTCGTGGCGCTGGATACGTCAAAACGGCCAAGTCACTAAACGCGCCCCGGACGGCAAAGCTCTCTTCATGGTCGGCACCACGCAGGACATCGACAGCGCCAAAAAGACCGAACTGGAACGCCGCCTGTTGGAAGAGCAAATCACCCACGCCCAGAAACTCGAAAGCCTCGGCACCCTCGCTGGCGGTATCGCTCACGACATCAACAACCTTCTCACCGGCATCAACGGCTACGCCGAGATGGCCGCCCTCGACTTACCGCTTGATCATCCCGCCCGCGCCTCCGTCAGCCAAGTGCGCAGCATTGGCCTACGCGCCCGCGATCTCGTCCGCCGCCTCCTCCTCATCGCCCGTCGTTCACCCACCCTCGAACTCGGGCCAGTCAACGTCGGGGATCTCATCGAGGAAATCGCCCGGCTGCTTCGCCCCGGCCTGCCTCACGAGATTTTAATTCATCACGAAGCCGCGCCCTGTCTCCCTGCCGTGCAGGGCGACATCTCCCAACTGCACCAAGTCATCCTCAATCTGGCCACGAATGCCAGCCAAGCCCTGACCCTTGGACGCGGAGAAATCCGTCTCAGCGCCCGCCCTGCCGACGTCGCCAAAGACTCCCTCGCCGCACAAAACGGCTGCCGCCCCGGCCCCGCTCTCGTGGTCAGCGTAAGCGACAACGGCACTGGCATGAACGAGGCCACGCTCGCACGGATCTTCGACCCCTTCTTCACCACCAAAGGCAAAGGTAAAGGCACCGGTCTAGGCCTCGCCATTACCCACAGTATCGTGCAAGCCCACGAGGGCTGTATCATCGTGCACAGTCAACTGGGCCGCGGCAGCACTTTTGAGGTTTGGCTCCCCTGCGAAAGCCAAGCTAAGTCCAACCCGCCATTACCCGCCAGTCCGCCAAAAAGCATCGAGCCGAAACCTCCCTCCGGGAGTGGCCAACGCATCCTTGTGGTGGACGATGAGCCCAGCGTCGCCGACTTCACCTCCACCTGCTTGGAACGCCTCGGCTACTGGCCCGCTCGCACCACTGCTCCCACGGACGCCTTTGCACTCGTATCCAGCAATCCCGTCGCCTTTGAACTGCTGATTGTGGATATGACCATGCCGATTATGAGCGGAGCCGAGCTGGTGCGTCGTATCCGCAGACTACGGCCCAACCTGCCCGTCATTTTTGCCACCGGCGACCCCAGCAAAATAAATCAGCAAGAACTGGATATCGGCTCGTATGTCGTCCTCCAAAAGCCTTATAGCTTGGTCAGACTAGCCGAGGCCGTATCGCAGCAACTCTCAGCGAACTCACCTAAAGTGTAATGACTCACCAGCCCACATCCGGCACTACGCTTAAGCCGAAGCCAGAAATGGATGCTGCTGCCACGTCTAAAAGCCAGCGGGTGCGCGCCTCCACCCGTCAGGTAGAACAACTAGCTGATTTACTCGGACAGGAGATGCCCCTGTCACTCACTGACAGCGAAGGGAAAATCCTTCGCGCAAATTCACTCTTCTGCCGCATATCCGGTTACGAGGAAGTAGAACTCGTCGGCAAAACTCACATAGTGATGAACTCGCGCGTGCACGATCGCTCGTTTATGCGCCACCTCTGGGAGACCATTAGCCACGGCCACATTTGGCAGGGCGAAATCTGTAACCGCACCAAACAGGGGCGCCTCTTCTGGACCGTCACCACTATCCTTCCCGGTCTCGGCGAAGATGGCTTACCGAGACGCTACCTTGCCCTCCGCCACGAAGTCTCCCACGAAAAGCATGCTCAGGCCCGCCTCCGTGAACTCCTCTGGGATCGCGAAGACCTGAATCATCGCATCCTCGCTACTGCCGACGACGAACGTCGCCGCATCGGCGTCGCCCTCCACGACGATCTCGGCCAAATCCTCGCTTCGTGCCGCATGCGCCTCAGCCTGCTGAGCAACGACCTCAAAGACCATCCCGCCCAAGCCGGCTTGCTCGAACTGCGACAAGCGCTCGACGAAGCTATCGCCCGCACGCGCGACCTCTCCTTCGATCTCAGCCCGCCAGTGCCAGCCTCTCTCGGGCCAGGCCCCGCCGCTGAATGGCTAGTGCAAAAAGCCAAACGCGAGCACGGATTAGATTTAGAACTGAACGTCACCCCTGAATTACCCACGCTTCGACGCGAGCAACATGCCGTCTTCTTCGATACCTTGCGCGAACTCCTCGCCAACATCGTCAAGCACGCGGCGGCCCGACGTTCCGCAGTTAGTCTGAGCCGTTCCAACGACCATCTGCTTCTCATCGTGCAAGACGATGGGAAAGGCTTTGATGTCGAAGCCGCGCGCAAAGCCGGCCAACGCGCCGAAGCCTTCGGCATCGCCTCGCTCCAAGATCGAGTCACTCTCGTCGGCGCCCGCCTCAACATCGACTCTGCTCCCGGGCGCGGCACGCGTGCCACACTCACTCTGCCATTTGCCAAGTCGGCTCATCTACTATCCAACGGCAAATAAAGCCGGGCCCTCCGGGCATAAAAAAGCCCTCCACGGCGGGAGGGCTGAAAAATAAAAAGCGAGTGACGGACTTACTTCGCCCGAGCTGCGCCACGCTTGAACTTCGAGGTGAATTTCTCGACGCGGCCAGCCGTGTCCACCATGCGCTTTTCGCCGGTGTAGGCAGGATGCGAGTCCATGGTGATGTCGCGAACGACCACATAGTAATCCTCGCCGTCGATTTTCTCGACGCGCTGGGACTTCATCGTGGACTTAGTGAGGTAACGTTTGCCCGTGCCAATATCGAGGAAGCAAACGTTGTGGAGAGCGGGATGGCCTTCGGATTTCACGGCGGGAGAGTGGGTTGATCAACCTTGGCGCGCCTTGTAGCGCGGGTCGGTCTTGTTGATGACGTAGATGCGTCCCTTGCGGCGGACGACCTGGCAATCAGGGTGACGCACCTTGGCGGACTTGATGGAGGAAACGACTTTCATAAAGGGCACAGAAGAAGAGACCCGGCCCCAGCCATGTCAAAGGAAAATACGCCCCCTCTCTCACTTCGGGGCTAGCGGGGCTAAACCGAGAAAAATCGCGTCCTGCCCAGCGAGGCGATACCAGCCCAATTCCCGGGGTAAGGCATCTAAGTGATATGCTCGATAGTCGGGCAAATCGTGCGTCCCACTGTGATACAGCACCAACACCGAACCCGCCTTCCCATCAGAATCCGCTAGCGGCACCGCCAGCGTAACCTCCAAGCCCAAGCGAGGATACGCCGCCAATAGCATCTCTCCAGCCACGACCACCCGCGCCGCTTCTTGCGGTGTTAACACCGTCTCAGCGTTAACCGCCAACGACGGCAGCTCATCCGGCTTTTTCCACGACCAAGGCAGCAACGGCCCGCGGAGCCGCCCGCCGAAGCCGTCTTTTTCTAATTCATAAATTTTACCTTCTTCCCGTGTCGGCCCTGGGTATTTTGCCAGAACTGCCTGATCTGCTTGTTGCTGCGGCTCCGGCTCTGTCGGCACCGCAACCGGGGGCACCGGAGTCGTCTCCACCACACTGGGGGAATTTCCTTTCCAAATCTTCGGCACGCCAACCTCGCTGAGTCCCAGCGCACAAAATCCGAGCGGCAACACCAAACTCAGGCCCGCTCCCACCCACAACGACGGGTAACCTTGCAGCGGCTTCGGCAGCGTTGGCTTTGGCGAAACAGGCAGGCTCAAAATTTCATCTCCCACCCGCCGATATTCAGCCACCAACGCAGGTATCGCCCAGCCACTCTTCTCTCCGAGCGCCTGACGCGCTTCCAACAAACACCGCCCCAGACGATCCCGCCAACCCCAGCTACCACCGCCCAAACGGGTTTGCATTAAGCGGCTGACCCGCGCCTTGGCCGCTACTGAAAATATCGCACCCAACAAAGGGAAAGACACGGCCCACACCCACGCTTCCGCCAAGAACGCCAAGGCCATCGGCAAGCCCCAGAAGACTGCCCGCACTAGCCACGGACCGTATAAAGCTGGCGCCGACGCCATCGCCGAATGCAGCCGACGCCAGCCGATACCGACCGCGAGGCGCCCAGCTTCCTCCGCCAGTCGCTCACCCCGCAATCGATTCCACTCCTCATGCTTGATGTAACCAAAATCATCCGCCCTCTCGCCCGTGTAGGCCAGCAGCACAAGCTCCTCCCGCTTCGGCTCCTCCAACCCAAGCATTCGCGCCAACTCCGCATCCGCATTACTCGCGTAGCTAGCCCGCAACTCCGCATGATGTTGCCGCAACTCCGCATCCGACTGCAGCGCGAACACTAACACCTTCACCTGCCCGATCGTGTCGTCCGCCGGAATCCAATTTCCCTGCGCGGCCCGTGCAAACACCGCCTGCGCCGTCTCCGCCATCTGCTGCAACAAAACCGCCGCCAGCGAATCATGCGGCGAGAGCATCCTCAAAAACGGCTCTACCGTCAGCACCCCCACCCACTCGAGGACATCATACGGCATCAAGTTGCTCAACAATACCTCCATGCCGGCGCGGTCGATCCGACCAGTCGGCAGACAAAATCCCACCGGCTCTATGCGGCCACCCAACACCGCCCACACCAAACCTGCCACCGCCCTGCGCCGCTTGTCTTCGGGCCACGCTTGCCACGCCGCCATGCCCACCAAATCAAGAATTGGCCGCACCTTCTGCCACTCGTCATGGCACGTCACTTCACCGCTTAAATACGCCAGCAGATTTTCCGCCGCATTCTCGGCTGCCGCGCCCTCTTCTGTCGGGAAAAGCAGTGCGACGCCTTCCGCAAAATTTTCCGGGCGCGAGAAATACGCCGCCACATCAGGCAGCGTAAAGGACTGCCGCCGCCACTCAAACAACCGCGCGTCCTTCGATAATTCGTAGCGCTCAGACACTTTTTGCCCCTGCAACCACAACCCCACTTGCGGACCTCGCCAACGTCCAGCCACACAGCTCGTCAGCAAGCCGCGCAAAAGCAGTATCACCCGTGGCTCCGTCTCCTCCGGCAGCCGCTCCACCGCCCCCGCTCGCAAGCCCGTCGGGTCGCGCTCCAATAATAATCGCTCAGCTCGCTCGCGCAGCTGCGGAGGGTTGCCCGATACATCGCGCTCCATGATGAGCCCGTAAACATGTTTCCCCAACACGAGCTCCTGCACCACACGCCCGAGCCCCCACCAATCCCACGCCTCCAACGTCGGCCCCGGACGGTGACGAAATAATCCCGCCGCTTCCGGCGGCGCATAATAAGGATTCACCGCCACCGGCACCAAATCCGCTTGCTCCGTCAATGTCGCGTGCTCCCAACCCCCAATCTGAATTTCCACATGATGATCCTCATTCCGCACAAAAATTTGATCCAACGTCATGCCGAGATGCACGACCCCGACTTCATGCAATGCCTCCAACACCTGCGTCACTTTCCGCACTACACTTTCCACCAGTGAAATCTGGAGATGAGAGCGGCCTAGCCAAAGGCGCAACGACTCCCCTTCCGGCTTGGCGAAGACCTCGAAGCGGAGGCCGTTTTCCTCTTGCGCCAGCAAGCCCGCGACCAACCCCACGCCCGACAACGCCACGAGTCTCTCCCACGCTTGTCGCCGCCACTCTGTCTGCTCAGTAATCGCCTCTACCCGAATTATCACGTCCTCCATCGAGCGCACGTCCGACGCCCTAAACATCCCTTCTCGCTCCGGCACTTCCTCAATAATCGTATAATCCTGCCAGCGATCACCCGGACGCAATGCCGCCGCCGAAACCGAAGCGGTTTCAGACGCAGGCTCTGCACGGGCCGGGATAGGCGGCTCCTGGCCTAGGAGTGAATCTGTCATGGCGACACCCCTTGCATCGTCTCCACCGAGGCCGACTAAAGACCTTCTTTGCGCCCAGCCTCGCCCACAAAATCCATCGTCTTTTCATCTTGGAGATTCCCATGCGCGCTGATTCCGGCATTTTGTCCACATGGCTGATTTCCCCACCCTTTTGACCGTCCGCGACATCAAGTCTCTCGATCGCTCCAGCGGCGACACCTTCGCCAGCCTGCTGCTCGTGCGTCGCGTCGCCGCCAAACCAACCAAGACCGGCAACACCTTTCTCAGCACCGAACTCGGCGACAAAACCGGCTCCTTTAATCTCAACATCTTCAGCGACAACCCAGCTTACGACCTCTTCGCCGGCCTAAAGGAAGGCGGCATCGTCCGCATCGAAGCTAAACTCGAATACTACCAAGACCGCCTCTCCCCGCGCCTGCTTCGTGCCGAAGCTCTCGCCGCCGACCAAGTCGCCGGCTCGCCGCACCTCGCCAACCTCGTCGAAACTGCTCCCGAAGACGGCGACGCCCTCTGGACCGAATTCCAAACACACATCGCCGCCATTACACACACCGACCTTCGCGCGACTGTGCAGGCCGTGTTCGACGAAATCGGCGAGACCTTCCGCATCGCGCCTGCCGCTGTCGCCATGCACCACGCCTACCGCCACGGCCTGCTCGAACACACCTGCCACATGGCCCGCGCCGCCCGTGCCCTTCTCCCGCTCTATCCAGAAATCCACGCCGACCTCGCCCTCGCCGGCATCCTCACCCACGACATCGGCAAAACCATCGAATACCAAGGCGACCTTGTCACCACCCGCAGCCGCCGCGGCATTTTGCAAGGCCACGTCGTCCTCGGTTACCAACTCGTCCGCAAAGCCGGCCTCAAAGCCAAACTCGCACCCGACCTCCTCGAACGTCTCGAACACATCATTCTCAGTCACCAAGGAGAACTCGAATGGGGCGCCGCCGTCATCGCCGCCACGCCCGAAGCTGTCTTCGTCGCCAAAGTGGACGACCTCGATGCCAAGATGGGCATGGTGCAACGCCTCCTCCGCCAAGCCGGTGACGCCCCCGCCGACGAATTTTCCGAAAAACACTTCGGCCTCAACGCCCAGCTCCTCCTCCGCAAGCCCACCGAAAGCTAAGCATCAGACGCGAATCCGACCGACGGCGCGCATCAGCATTATTTCATCCGTTGCCCTGCCCGGATGATTCTACGGCCCATACCACGAGCCAGCCACTTTGCTCGTCCACATAGATGACCGGCGTAGCGGCGGGATCGCCCACTTCCACATAATCCGCTGCCGCTACTGCGGACGGTGCGGGTGCTTCGACTTGGGATGGCGCGGGTGCGCGCACCAAAAACGCTAGCGCCACCGCTGCGGCCGTAGCTAACGCTCCGCCCCACCAATAGACCGGCGCGAGCTTGCGGCTCGGCTCTTCTGCACCGCCACGCAGACGGCGACGCACCTGCTCCCACTCACGCGCCGCACTCGGCACAGCCACCTGCGCTGCTTCGGCGCGCAGCTCGACGGCGACTTCCGCCAAGCTCGTCCGAAAAGCGCGACACGCTGCACAGCCAGTCAGATGCATTTCCAACTTATCCCGCTCCGCCACCGCGAGCACGCCATCGTGCTCGGCTTGCAACAGGGTTCCTGTTTGGCGGCAGTTCATGATGACGGAATCCGTATTTCAGCAGAGTTGTTCAGCGCAACCGACACACGCGGTGCTCAGCGGGCACCCACACGCGCTCGGTGGAGATTTCGTAGTGGCCTTCGACATAGCAACGCACGCGCCTGCCATAACGATGCTCCATCGTCCAGTAGCCGGGCACCCACGTCCGGACTTCGATCTGCTTCCAATAACCCGCACATTCGCGGTGGTCGCAGCCGTCGCGATACACGACCGTGTGCGTCGCCCGGGAAGGCGGCGGACAATCACGTTCGTGCGAAGCATTGGCGATAATGATGCCAGTGATTAGCCCGCCGACTGCGGCGAAAACTTTATCACTGCGGTTGCTGGCGACGGCACGTTGCGGTGTCCACGCAAGGGCCACCACGGCGATGAGTGAAAGTGCGATGATTTTTTTCATAAGTCCTCCAAGGTTGGATTTACCCTTGGGACGAAACCACCCGTGCTTTTATTCAATAATGTTTTCATCATGTCGCCAGAAGCTGGAAACCAACGATTTACCCACGCTTCATTGCGCCACGAGCAACACCGCAAATACTTCACCTGCCCGTCCGGTGCCCGGCCCGCCCAACACTGCCGGCACGCCGGGCCGCAACGAAAGCCCCGTGTCCATCACACGCACGCCGTCCGCGAGCCAGCGCACTTTGACGCGCAAACCGCGCCCCGCGCCACCTTCGCTGCTCAGCTCCAACCGCTGCCCACGCCCGAGAGCAATCACACTCGCGCCGTCCTCGCCGAGCGTGGCCGCGCCTTCGCCCGCCAACCGAAAACTCTCGAAGCGCAACAACCGCTTCAGCGTCGGCTCATAGTCGGCGAGGCGGCGATCGACCGCGCCTTTCTCATTCGAGGCAACGACGAGCAGGGCGCGCACGTTCACACGCTCCGCGCCGAGCAGTGTGCCGGTGAGGCTGCCGAGCAGCAGCCAAGTCAGGACGATTCGGATGGTCTTCATGGTTTGTCTCCTAGTTTTTGCGCCAGCAACCGGCGCGCATGATAAAGGCGGGACATCACCGTGCCAACAGGCAGGCGGAGGGCTTGGGCGATTTCCTCGTAAGAAAGCTCTTCTAACTCGCGCATGGCAAGCACGGCGCGGTGCCGCGGCGGCAGTGCCTCTAGCGCCGCACGCAAGCGGGCCATCCGCTCGGCTTGTTCCAACTGCTCGCGCCCGTCCTCTCCTGTATCCGCAGGCTCAGCGACCATTAACGCGCTCTCGTCTTCATCTGGCGTTCCGATCGGCAGCCAACGCGTCCACCAACGGCGGCGTTTTCGCAAATGGTCAATGGCGCGGCGCACTGCAATGGCGTGGAGCCAGGTAGAAAATTTCGACCCACCGCGAAAGCCCGACAACTGCTGCCAGACCGACAACCAAACTTCCTGCGCGACATCACGCGCGTCGTGCTCATGCCGCAAAACCGACCAAACCAGCCGAAACACTCGCTCGTGGTGCGCCTGCATTAACTCACCAAACGCCGCCTCGTCGCCCGCTTGCGCTCGCCGAATCCACTCCGCCTCCTGCTCGGCCGACCATGGTTGTTTTTCCACAGACATCGGCAAAGTCCTCCGTCAAACCGCACCGCTAAAGCGGGCCAGAGCCAGATAGTTGTCGTTTGCCATCGGGCATGACGAAAGCAGCCGCCGAGACATTCGCCAAGACACTTCCCGCAAACACCGCCGAGCCGATTTAAGCCGTGCCTTCCGCCAATTCGTGAGCAGATGATGAGTCCACATGTCCGAGTTAAAACCCAAAGACCCACTGCATGGGGTCACGCTCGAAAAGCTTCTGACCGAGCTTGTGGCCGAATTCGGCTGGGCGTATCTGGCCCGTCGTATCGAGATCCGCTGTTTCATGTTCGAGCCGAGTATCAATTCATCGCTCAAATTTCTGCGCAAAACCCCGTGGGCCCGCGCCAAGGTCGAGCAGCTTTACGTCGCTTGGAAAACAGCGCGCTGAAGCCGAGCCACCGGCACCAGCCAGACAATCCCGCAGCCGAGAGCAGCTTACGCCACCGTGGTGGCTGGCTTGGCATTACGCACAGCATCGGCCACCGTTGTCGGCAACGCCTCGGCCTCGCCC
>JACCDO010991727.1_pt1 | contig 33635 bp, 22 predicted proteins | sample 7446101 | NCBI WGS metagenome assembly JACCDO01 (sample SAMN15323440, study PRJNA562643) | freshwater metagenome | isolation source: river surface water | place: USA:Blue River Watershed | collected 2017-08-16 | reverse complement strand
ATCTCAAGAGATCGTATTCAAGGATGGTGTACAACAGTGATGGAAATCGCGGGTGATGGGGCAACTTTGATTTTAAATCAATTGAGATTAGACACAAGAATGGATTTAGAAGGCAATATGGTATTTGTTGAAGAAAATAGCGATTTGGTTGTGGATCGTATTACTGATGGGGTTTGGCGCGGGCATTTGAGAACTGGACAAGATTCTGGGGCTGAATTCAGTGGAGATTATGAAGGACACAAAATACAAATCATGCCAGATATGATGTCTATGCAAAACCCATAATTCATCTATTAAAAATAGAATTGTATATTTATGTAAATCACCTATGATATTAAAAATTAATGAGATGAAATGGAGGTTGATTTGCTGATTGTACTTCACGATGATAATCCTGTAGAGATTGTACCTAAGGTCACATATACAATTATTGTTTTATGTTTTATTGTTTATGCATTTGAGTTGTTTTTACCCAGTTCAAAAGTAGAATTTTTATTAGGCACATTTCATGCGGATCCTAAACATTTTTTTACCATTCATTTTACTCAATATTATATCGGACCATTCAGCGCGCTTACCTATTGTTTTTTACATGTTGATCTTTTACATGTTGCTGGTAATATGTTGTTTTTATATATTTTTGGTAATAATGTAGAAGAAGCATTTGGGAGTAAACGTTTTATATTCTTTTATTTAGCTGCGAGTATGGCTTCTATTTTGGTTCAATTTGTATACGATAAACAACATACTGTGATCGGTGCAAGTGGTGCAGTGTCTGCTGTGATTGGAGCCTATGGACTGCTTTTCCCCAGTGTTAAATTCTATGGATTTTTATATAAATTACCGATTAGGTTACAATGTCGTTGGTTTATTGCCATTTGGTTATTATTTCAATTTATTGGTTTATTTCTTTTGGGCAATAGTTCAATTGCATATATGGCACATTTGGGCGGGTTTTTATTTGGTTTAATCCTTACGCCATTTTTAAATAAACCTGAATTTCCATTATTCTCTACAAGAGGCGAACACAGTTAATTGATTTTACATCAAAGTTGCTGTTAATCCATGAGCAACTAAAGTTCCAACATTTGCACCTTGAAGGGCACTGGCAATCGCACCAGCATGTTTCAGACTAAAGACCCGAATGGGGATCTGATGATCTCTACACAAGCTAAATGCAGCAGTATCCATGACTTCATAATGATTAGTAAGGCAATCTTGATAGCTTAATTGTTGGAATCGACGGGCATCGGGTATTTTTTTGGGATCAGCTTCGTAGATACCATCAACTTGTGTTGCTTTGAGCAATATATCAGCACCGATTTCAGCAGCTTTAAGCGCAGCAGCTGTATCTGTGGTAAAAAAGGGACTTCCTGTACCCCCAGCAAACACTAAAATCTCTTTACGATCAAATGCTTCTAGTGCTTTATCTTTGCTAAAGAGGTCCATGACTCTAGGCATTTCAATACTAGACAATCCTTTGGCTTTAACACCTTGCTGTCTCATCGCATCTACCAAAGTAATAGAATTCATCACAGTCGCCATCATACCTACATAATCAGCGCTAGAACGATCCATGCCTTTGGCAATGCCTTGAACGCCCCTGAAAATATTACCACCACCTACCACAATTGCAATTTCTATATTTTGATGATAGGCTTGTGCGATTTCGGACACAAATTGAGATAAAACGTTTTGATCTACACCATAAGGTAGATCTCCCATCAATGCTTCACCCGATAATTTCAATAAAACACGACGGGGTTTACTCATTTAAATTAAGTTCCAGATGCTGTTGCAGCAACTTCTGCAGCAAAGTCTGTGGCAAGCTTCTCAATGCCTTCACCGAGCTCTAAACGATAGAAACGACGGATTTCAATCTTTTCTTTGATTCTGGCTGCTGTTTCTACAATGAAAGCACCTACGGTAATATCATTGTCATTGAGGAAGGGTTGATCGAGTAAACAAACTTCTGTGTACCATTTCTTGAGCTTACCATCCATGATCTTTTCGACCATAGCAGCTGGTTTACCTTGTTCAAGAAGTTGAGCAGCAAAAATTTCCTTTTGTTTAGCCAATTGTTCAGCAGGAATATGCTTTTCACTGAGATATAAAGGATTGTAAGCAGCGATATGAACAGCGATGTCTTTACCCATTGCTTTGAAATCATCATTTCTGGCCACAAAGTCTGTTTCGCAATTGATTTCTACAATCACACCAATACGACCATTGTGAACATAAGAAGCGATTACACCTTCAGCAGCAACTTTGTCAGCTCTCTTGGTTGCAGCAGCTAAACTCTTCTTTTGAAGGTATTCTACTGCCTTATCAAGATCGCCACCACATTCTGTTAATGCTTTTTTGCAATCAGCCATACCAGCACCAGTTTTGGTGCGTAGGGTTTGAATATCTTGTAAACTCATTTTTTTACGCTTTCAGTGGAAAATCTTTGTTAAGAATTAGGCTTTAGCACTTGCTTCTGGAGATGCATTTACATTGTGATTACGATGAACCTTGATGTTTTCATCTTTATCCAAAGAAAGGCTCTTTCTCTTGCCTTCTTCTACTGCATCAGCAATACGACTTGCAAAAAGATCAATTGCTCTAATCGCATCATCATTTCCAGGGATTGGGTAATCGATAAATTCTGGATTTGTATTGGTATCAACAATCGCAACAACCTTAATGCCTAATTTCTTGGCTTCAGTAATTGCAATGTGTTCTTTGAGAATATCAACCACAAATAATACCTTGGGTAAATCATTCATTGTTCTGATACCACCGAGTACTGCTTGTAATTTTTCTCTTTCAGCAGTGAGCTTGAGTTGTTCTTTTTTGGTCAAAACAACAGTGCTATCACCAAGTTTCTTTTCAATGGCTTGTAAATGATCGATAGACTTCTTGATGGTAGAGAAATTGGTCAATGTACCACCCAACCAACGTTGAGTCATGTGAAACATACCACAGCGTTCAGCTTGAGCTTTAACTGCATCTTGAGCTTGTTTCTTGGTTGCAACAAAAAGAACAGATCCACCAGCAGCGACAACATTGGTTACATAGTTGTATGCTTTTTCAAATAGAGGTACAGTTTGTTGTAAATCGATGATATGGATACCATTTCTTGCACCGAAGATATATTCCTTCATTGCTGGGTTCCAACGACTTGTTTGGTGACCAAAATGTACACCGGCTTCTAAGAGTTCTGGGATGGTTACAGCTGTCATTTGAGCGTGTCTCCTAAGTTTGATGTTAATGCCTCCGCAGCTCATTGAAACACTGACCCATGAAATCATGGGCACATCTTTGTGTTTTTTAGCGTGCGTGTGTAATGCGATGAGTGATATAGCAGATTAAAATGAAAAAATCTAATTTTTTTGACTTAATAATTCATGTAGGCTCTTGATAAAGAGTTCAGATTGTTCTGGGTTTTGTGCAATGGTGAGTTCTTCTTCAATATATTCATCTAGAATTTGCTGATCTTGATCATCTAAGTCTATCATGTCTTCATCTTGATCAATCGAAGGATCACCAATAAAATCTTCAAAACTGATATTCTTAAAGATTTGAGATTTGCTCATGGGTATGGTTTTTTTCTGTGATTGATCTTCTTGATCATGATGTTTGATATTGGCAAATACTCTTTCTTTTTCTTCATCGGATAAAACAATAGTATTTTTGAAGTCTTGATTGTTTTGTAGATTTTTTGGCGTTGGTTTTTTTTGTTGGAGATAATGATTAGATTTTTGTTTTTGATCCATGTGTTGATGATTGACTTCTAGGGTTTGATCCACCTGATCAATCAAGGGTTTGGATTTAAAAAAACCAAAAATATTTTGAATATGATGGGTGATTTTCTTGATAATGCCATTGTTTTCATTTTTTTTGAGAGATTGATGCTCAATGATATTCTTCTTTAATTCCTGAATATCATGTTCTTTGACAAGCACTGTCTTATGTTTTTGAATCACTTCCTTTTTTTGAGAAGCCAAAGCTTGATCGATTTGATCGAAATAACTACCATCAACCCGATGAGATTCTGTTTGATCAAAATTTAAATCTTGTTCTCTTGTTTCACTAAATAAATCGATTTCATCAGGCAGATAAGGGTATTGTTTTTGAATGATCTCTATGGCATCTTTGATTGAGCCTCTGTGTTGGGGCGATTTTGATAGTAGTTTTTGAATCAAAGGATTTAATGGATGCTTTAAAGCTTTAGGTACGCCATGGAGATGTAACCAAGAGATTTTCACAGCTGGGGGCATTTTTTGAAGATGTTTGGGAATAGACGCATCATCTAATTCATAAGGAAATGATCCAGAGACAAATAAGTATAATAATATCCCTACTGCATATAAATCGCTTTCCTTACAAAAAGATTGTTTAGGGTCAAAAGCTTCAGGGGACATATACTTGGGCGTACCCACCCAAATATTTGTGGCAGTGATATGTAGATCTGTAGATAAATCTTTGACAATTCCAAAATCAAGGAGTTTGACATTGCCACGATTACTGGTTTTATGGCAGATGAAAATATTGGCTGGTTTTAAATCACGATGTACCAAATTCGCTCGATGTACCACAGCCAAAGCTTCTAATACTTTTAGAATCACATAGATGCCTTCGATTTCGGATAGCTTTCTCTTCTGTATCAAATCAGATAAACATTCCCCTTCCAATTTTTCCATCACCACAAATCTTGTGCCTTTGGGGTTGACACCTATCTCATAAAACTTCACAATATACGGACTATCAAGTAAGGCGATACATCTACCTTCTTCATCAAATCTCTTATGTCTGGCTTCAGACATATTTGGATCTTTGAGGATTTTCACTGCGCATTTCTGTCCAGAAACCAAATCTATCGCCTCAAACACCACCCCCATTGCCCCTTCTCCCAACTTTGAAATGATTTCATAACGATCGCCCAAAATTTCTTTTTCTGAGAGTAGGGACATAAACAACCAACCTTTGAAGGTATATGATATGAGTTTTTTATTTTGTTTTGATTTTGATCAAACAATCAGTAACGATCATCTATTTAAACCATTATTCTATCTCAGTAAATCGGGAATGACAAGAGAAAATTTGATAAATCAAGGGATGGCGATCTTTAGACAAAAAGGGATCAAATCTGAAGAATTATTTTGGGAAATCATCGCAAAAATCCTTCAAAGCGAACATCAAATCGCCATTACTACTTTTAGTTGTTATCCAGATTTAATCAGAGCTTGTATGTTAGAAGGTTTGCAAATCCTAAGAAATCTCGGTTGTCATTCAGATCATATTAGGAAGTGGAAACAGTCAATGATTGCTTATGGTGATGTTGCCCCCCAATATTCGCCCATTAATCCGCCTGAACATTGTATTTATATCAGATGTGCAGATGGTTGGCATGCGAATTTGGGGAAGAATATGCATATACAACAAGCTCGACAATCCTATGAAAGAGCAAACCATAAATTTTTTGATCAGGTCTTTTTAATCGATGATGATCCTTATAACATAGAAATGGCAAAGAAAAACCATGACATCGGTATTCTTGTACCCCAAGAACTCAATGCCAAAATCCATCTGCTCGCCATTCAAGCAACCATTGGCTAATCTAGGTTTTTAACCACCCTAAAACCCAAATAATAATACCTAAAACTAGGGGCATATCCACTTCGATCTGAAATTCTCAAATCAATGGCACTGCCATAATTATACCATCCCCCACCTTTTCTCACCCGAGAAGACCTTTGATTGATCATACATTCTTGATCACTACACCAAGCACGCTGATCAATGGGTGCATCTTCATAAGAACCATGCCACTCATCTAAAACCCATTCCCAAACATTACCAGCCATATCACATAAGCCTTGTTCTGTATTTCCAGCTGTTTTACTGCACACAGCCCAACTATGATTTTGACCGCATCCATCTTGATTTTCAAACATCACAGCTCTTAAACAACTGGGTTTTTCTTCTCCCCAAGGATATTTATTGTTTTTACCTTCGGATTTGGCTGCATATTCCCATTGAGATTCACTGGGTAAATCCCCACCTAACCATTGCGCAAATTGTCTGGCTTGATACCAATCTACACAATTGATGGGATGAAGTAAACGATCATCCCATCCCAAATTACAAGCTGGATCTATACTCTTATCATCCGCTTTTGTGCATACCCCAGCTTCCATACATTTTTGATATTGATCAACTGTAATTTCAGATCTACTGATTTCAAAAGCTTTGATTTTCACTTGATGAATGGGTCTTTCATCGCTTGGTCCTTCTAGGCTACCCATAGAAAATACCCCAGCATTGAGTTTGATCCACTGTATGCTTTGATCCACTTGGGTTTTTAGATTTGAGTTCTTGATTTTTTGAGGTTGATGGTACAGGGTATACAAGATCATCGATAAAAAAATCATCAACATAGAGAGATAAACAAAAAGATCTGCTTTTTTCCTAGGGAATACAATATCTCTAAAATAAGGGAGTTTTTGATGAATCTGCCAACTTTCAAATTGCTGATCAAAATCAGTGATTTCTTTACTGATCTCTTGAGATATGATTGTTTTAATTGTATGTTTTGAAGGTTGATTGAACTGAATGAATTGATGAAATAAGGGGATATTGATTTGCTTGAGTTGTTTGAGATTTTGGGTGATATTGATTAGGCTTTGTGGGTATTGATCTTGAGGTTGATGCAATAACATTGAGTGTATGGCATCTATGGATTTTTGAGACAAGAGTTGATGGGCATCTTCAAGACATTGATTGATTTTAATTTGTTTGAGTTCTTGTGAAATCAATGTTTGAAAAATAGGTTTAAGTTCGATAGCGCTTTGAATGCGTTCAAGAGGATTCTTATGTAAGCATTTTTGAATAAATTGTGTTGCTTGCATGCTAATCATCTCAGTAGGATGAGAAAAATCGATATTTTCTTTGAGTAGATTTGCCACAAGGACAAACATATTATCGCTATTCCCAAAAGGAATATCCCCAAAAAATAGTTCATAAGCGATAATCCCAAAAGACCAAATATCACTGCTCAATGCACAACTTAAACCTTGGGCTTGTTCAGGACTCATATATGCTGGTGTGCCAATTGCTTGTTGATATTTGGATTCTTCCATAGAGAAATCTTTATTGAATAGAGAGATATTCTTGCTCAAGCCAAAATCGCTTAATTTGATTTGAAAATCATCAGAAATCAAACAGTTTGCTGGTTTTAAATCCCGATGAATGATCCCTTGTTGATGCAAAGCACATAAACCAGCTAGAATTTGCGATAAAATCAACCATTTATTCTCTATTGAAATCTCTTTTTGATCGATCAAATGCTTAAGATTCACATTTCGCATTTGGGGCATAGCGATCCAGTAGTAACTCTGATCACCTTCTTTGACAATCCCAGCATCGATCAAATTGATCACATTAGGGTGATGCACCAGTTTCATATTTTTGATTTCCCTCAAAAATCTAGCTTCATGTTCAAGTTGTCCGATTTTTAGCGCACATTCATAAGATTGATCTTGATCTTGGTAATGGGCAATATAAACATGAGAAAAACCACCAAAACCGATGAGATCTATGATCTTAAAATTTGGGATGGGGGGTGGAATAAAAGTGCTTTGATTTTTTTGAATCTTCTTAGGGAAGATCAATGAATGAATCACGATCTTGGCTAAACTGATTTGTTCTGCTTGAAGGGGTTGAATCGAAAGTTTCAGCTGTTGTTCATCTAAGACAATATGATGAATTTTTGTCAGAATATCTGCTGATTTTTCTTCATGTTTGATCTCTTTTAAGACCCGACAAGCTTTGTATAAAAGCAATTGTTGAAGATCTGGTTTATCAATATGCGCCATACCAAGTATAAAATCATCATATTCTTCTAATTCATTCATCAATAATGCTTGATCTTGAGCACTTGCATATACGATAATATCGTATAGTTGTCTAGATAGCAATAAGAGCGCATTTGTAATGGGTTGTGCTAAACCTTCTTGTTTGAGTTTGTACTGAGTTTGTTGATGAATCGATTGCACTAATGCATAGAGCCTAGATTCGCTTTGATTTTCTATGAGCATATCTTCCACTTTTGATATTATCATGGCATATTATAGCAACAGTGCTCAGAATGCAAATGGTCTAATCTATTGATATTTATAGAATATTTTAAATCAAAAAAAATCTTAGATGATTTTCAATATCTTATTTACATTTTACAATAAAGTCTAGATACTACTGAGTAGATTAAATTCTTTCTCTTTTCTGATAAGGGTCATCAATGATGAAGTTAAAAAAACTGATATATTTGGGTATCATTTTATTGATCTCTTGCTCTGATATCATAGACACAACACAAACTGAGGAAACCCTTGCAGATGGTGAAGGGGAGATGGATTCCTTAGAAAAAGCCACACCTAGATCTTGTAATCAAAGATGGATTCCTAGTTCTCTTTTGACAGATAAGCAAAAGACCATTACTTATGAAAGACCTTCTAGGAATTGTTCAAATGGCGCTCAACCCGGTTCTATTGAATTTGGTAATTATATCAGAGAACATTTTGGTCATTTGATGAATCTAGATGTAGATGGCGAAGGGATACAGATTTATAATTGTCGTAGTGTGAGAGGTGGTAGTTCTCCATCTGTACATAGTGAAGGAAGAGCTGTAGATATTTTTATTCCCATGCGCAATGGTACAGCAAACAATGCTAAAGGCGATATTATCGCTAATTGGTTGATCGATAACGCCAAAGAAATCGGTGTACAATATCTCATTTGGGATAGAAGCAGTTGGAAGGCATCTGGGAGTCCAGCACAAAAATGCTATACTGGCACTCACCCACACAATGACCATATTCACGTGGAATTGACTTGGAAAGCTGCTAGAAAACAAACACCTTTCTTCACTCAAGGCATTCAAGATCCTGTTTGGGTAGGTGGTGCTGTTCAACCTAATAATCCTCAACCTAATAATCCTCAACCTAATAATCCTCAACCAAGCGATCCTCAACCAAGCGATCCTCAACCAAGCGATCCTCAACCAAGCGATCCTCAACCAAGCGATCCTCAACCAAGCGATCCTCAACCCAATGTGAATTCTTGGATTGGAGATCCTTGTGATAGCGATCTAGATTGTGCATTTAATGCAGATGGTGTGATTGGAAAGTGTTTTATGGAGCATCAGCCAACTTCTGGCATGGGTTTTTGCAGTATTCCTTGTAATGGTTTTTGCCCAGATGCAGTGAATGAAGCAATTACATTTTGTGTCCCCACCCAAGCCATGGGCTTAAATTTGGGTGGTGTATGTATGAGTAAATCTGGTGCCACAAATGATTATTGCCAAAGATATCCTGGTTTTGTTGCCACTGATGTCATGAGGTATATCGGCAATAGCAATGCATCATCTAGTTCCGCTGAAGTTTGTTTGCCATCAAACGGCACAACGGGTGCTGGTACTGGAAATGGGGAAGGAAATGGTGGGGTTTGTAGTATTTCCGATATTCCATTTGGTGATCATAATCAAAGTTGCCAAGGAGTAAGTGCAGAAACTTGGAGATGTGCTTGTAGTCAAAGATTAGGTACTGTTGTGTCTCAAGTCTGTAGAAATGGGGTATGGATTAATTTTGAAACCAATCCAAGTAATTGTGATCGTTGTGATGGGCCTTATACAAGTGGATGTAACAATTAATTTTTTTTAATTCTTTTTATGCAACAAAAATAAAAACAATAAGACCTTAGCCCCGCGTTTTTTTCCTAATTTCAGCGGAGGCAATATGCAAGAATATGCATTGCAACTCAGAGAAAAAGTAGATTCCTTTTGGGATCGTCTTGCTCAAACCCATATCAGCGAACAAGAACTAATCGATATCATCGAAGTTCAAGATCAAGAAGCTCAACCCAAATCATCTTTGCTTCAACACATCAAGCGTTGTTTTTTCTTCTTATTGCTCAGTATTCTCTTCTTCACTTCATGTTTCAGTGATCCTTCTTTTTCTGAGCTACAACCCCATTATGCTTTTCATTATCTCAAAGAAGGTACAGAATTAAAGCCTTTAAGTCAAAGTCCAGCTCTTTATCAATTGATTCAAAATGAAAAGCTATACCCCAAAATCGAATGGGATCATCTCAATGGTTCAGCTTGGCAAGTGCAGAATCAATGGACAGATCGCAGCACAGAATCAGCGATGAAAGCTGGATTAGCATGGATGGCAAATTCTGGTTTATCTTGGGAAGAAAAATATAGAGAATGGCTCAGACGTTTACCTATCAATGTCGATCAAGTCATTCAAAATAGCACCCAAAGAGATCCCTTAGAATCTTTTGAGTTGGTCAATCCCCAAGGAAAAAGAGTCAAAATCCCAGCCCTATACCCCAGCCAACTGATTCTTTTGCTGAGAGCTTCTTTTGCTTCTTTTTATCACTTACCCTTTGTTTTGATCGCCCAAAGAAATCAAAGCCTGACTGATCAACAAGCAAATGCCACAGAAGAAGAAGTATTAAAACATTCTTTGGTTTATTTTGGGCATTTTGGTCTCAAAGGATTATACGGTAATATCGAAGATTCAGCTAATTTCTCAGCTTTTTTTGATCACAGTGCAGAATATGAGAAAACAGAAATTTGGAAACAAGATTTGATGTTAAGACAACAAGCTTTTGCCTTGGGTGATGATGTATTCTCGATGTTGGCTACTGATTTTAATCGCTTACAAGAAGATGAAAATATTAAAAAAATCCCAAATGGACAAGTGGTCAAAATCGGTGAATTCTTGGATGATTTCTTTTGCAATAAGAGAACAGCCCATTGGATGCTTTATCTCCTGAGATATTTTAGCATTGAGCATATACAAGATGATTATCATAGCGTACAAATCGATGGGCAAAACCTCACCCAAGGTGATATCTTATTGATCAAGAGCGATAGACTCTATGGTTATTGGATTAAACAAGCTGATCGCTTCCAAGAACAATTAGACTTAAGACTTGCTGTTTCTAGCCGACAAGGAGAAGCGATACTATCGAGCAATGATAGCAAACATCTGGTAAATATCGATCTCAATTATTTGGGTCTACAACAAACAATTGAAAGCCAAAATGATTATAACCCATTTAATTTCAATCCCTATTGGTTACCTACTTTTCTCTATGCTGGTGGATTTAAGAGAATGACTTTTCCTACAGTACATCAAGGCTACTGGCTCAATAGTATACAAGATGAAGAAATGGATTTTAGCTTGTCTTCCCAAAACATCGTTCAACTCAAAGAAAGAACCAATCAACTCAATCAACTTACTCAAGAGAACAATCAAGTTGTTCAAAGCACACCTTTAGAACAACTTCTCAATCAAATCAGAGATATCAGACAAAAAATCAGAAAAGAACCCAGTAGATGCGAATTGAGAACACAAAGAGAAGTACTTTTTGAGTCTTTGTATGAACTTCTTTTTGATTATGGATATTCTAGAGAAAGAGTAGATGAAGAATTTAGGTTATTTGAAGATTTTGTGTTCCAAATGCTAGAAAACAATAGTAAAACCTGTTGTTGGCATTATGAAGCACTCGCAGATCAAACAGAAACATGGGGTGATTCTATCCTAAAAATCGCTAAATCCATGATGGATCATGGTGAAGAAATATCATATTGCTATGATGTACCTAAGTTTATGACAGAAGATGGACATTATGCAATTTGGGAAGCTAAAGCCGAAGAACTCAATCTCTTTTGGCCAGATTGGGATAGCAGTGCAGCCTGTGTATATGCCAATCATATCGATACCATCAAAGAACAAGGTACACTAGAATGGTGCTTATTAGAAGATGCTTTACCAACAGGTAAAATTTGGCTTCAAGGGGAACTCAATGCGCAAGCGTTTTGTTTAAACGAAGGCGTAAAGCGTTTTACGCTATATATCCCTATCGATCGTGAATCCGACTTCCAACAAGTTCATGTTGATGGGCGAGTGGTTTTAACTTTGCCTCAAGGCACTGATGCATTGATGGATATCTCTGTGGTTCATCAAGCATTGAATGTTTTTGTTCAAAGCGAACAAAGAGAAGTGCTCGATCAAATCGAACAAGATATCTTGAATGAACAACCCATTCACTTAGAAGTACCAAATCAAGTGACTTTAAATATATCTATGTTGAGAGGTGCTTTTTATGATTTAAGAATAGAACCCAAAGGGCTTTGGCGTAATCTATGCCAAGAATTTAGTATAGGTTTTTATCGTTAATTTAAACTTTAAGCAAAGCAGCAGCGCCCATACCACCACCAATACACATACTGACAACAGCTAAACCACCACCTCTTCTACGCAATTCATATAAAGCTGTTAAAGTCAATCTAGTACCGCTTACACCAAGTGGGTGACCTAGTGCAATCGCACCACCATTGACATTGAGCTTATGATCTGGAATCCCTAGTGTTCTTTGACAATAGATAGATTGGCTGGCAAAAGCTTCATTGATTTCAAATAAATCGATATCATCAACAGAGAGATTGTTTTTGCGAAGAAGCTTTTGTATCGCTGGTACAGGACCAATCCCCATGATGGTTGGATCTACACCCACAACAGTAAAGCTTAAAAACTTCCCCAAAATAGGCAAGTTTGCACCCGCTTCAGCACTCATTAAAACCACAGCTGCCGCACCATCTGTTAAAGGAGATGCATTACCAGCAGTCACTGAACCACCTACAGGTTTAAATGCGGGTTTGAGTTGTGCTAAACCTTCTGCTGTTGTTTCGGGTCTGATCAATTCGTCATGTAAAACTTCTACAGCTTTACCATCAACAAAAGTATTTACACCGATAATCTCTTGCGCCAAAGTACCATTCTCTCTGGCAATCGCAGCTTTACGATGGCTTGCAGCAGCGAAGAGATCTTGATCGGCTCTGGAAATCCCAAATTGACTTGCTACATTTTCTGCTGTTGTCCCCATGCTGATATAAGCTTGAGGAAAATCTACGGCAAGTTTGGGATGTAGTTGGGGATGGAAACCACCCATTGGCACTGAGGTCATGCTTTCTGCACCACCCGCCAAAGCGATATCCATTTCACCAGCGATAATTCTTGCTGCAACACTGGCAATGGTTTGTAAACCAGAAGCGCAAAAACGATTTTCTGTATAAGCAGGGACTGTTTGAGGTAAACCAGCCAAAAATCCTATATTTCTCGCAACATTAAGCCCTTGAGAACCTTCAGGCATTGCACAACCAAGTGCAAAATCTTCGATTTGTTCTGGCGCAATATTGGCACGCTTTAATGCTTCTTTGACAGCAATTGCACCTAAGTCTTCTACACGAGTTTGACGAAGGTTACCTTTTTGTGCTCTACCAAATGGGGTGCGAGCACCTTCAACAATTAATACTTCAGACATGTTATTAGTTCCTCAATGGCTTGTTGTTAGTGAGCATATAAGAGATTCTATCTTGAGTCTTAGATTCACCGCATAAAGATAAGAATACTTCTTGCTCTAATTCATGGAATCGTTCTTCTGAAACCACAGTACCCATAGCGACATCGCCACCGCTTAGGATTTTTGCTAAACCAAGGGCAATCTTATGATCATGTGCAGAGATTTGGTTTGATTGTTCCATATCCCAAAGTTTTGCGGCTAATGTACCAAAGCCAGTGGTACCAGCGACTTTGAGTTTACGATTTCTGCTGGGTTGGTAATCGCTTCTTGCTAAACCAAGAGCATGCCATTTGGCTGCTTCTAGTAATTCATCTCGATCCATGGTGATACGATCTGCTGGGTTTAAGAAACCAAGGGCTTTGCTTTCTTTGGCACTTGTGCCTACTTTAGCCATAGCAATGGTCATAAACGCATCAGTGAGATAAACCATAGGATCGATATCTGGACCCTTTGATTGTAGATTGTGAAGTAAGCCAAAGCAACCACCACCACCAGGAATTAAGCCTACCCCTACTTCAACTAGACCCATATACAATTCAGCATGGGCTTGCAGTGCACTTGCGCCTAAGCAAATTTCTGCGCCACCACCTAGGGTCAAACCAAAAGGTGCTGCCACAACAGGAATAGAAGATTCTCTTAATCCCTTGACAGCTTTTTGGAATCCAGAGATTTCAGCTCTCAACGCATCCCATTGCTTTTGTTGAGCCCCCATGAAAATCATCATGAGATTCGCACCTGCACTAAAAGCAGCATCTGCGTGATTACCAATGATTAATGCATCAAAATTTTGTTGACCGAGTTCAACAGCTTTGACAAGCATAGAAGTAATATCAGCATCCACAGCATTCATCTTGGTACGGAATTCCACACAAGCAACACCATCGCCAATATCCCAAAGTCTAGCACCTGGGTTTTTGGCAACAAGGCTAGGATGATCTACAGATGAAGGTAGTCTTCTAAATCTTGGGCTAAGTTTTTCTGAGTGTACAGAAGCGCTTAGGGGTTGCCAGAAACTACGTTTGCCAGTTTCACCTTCATAGAATGATTCTCTACCACTTGCAAGCATATCAGTTACCCAAGTTGGTACGTCATAACCATCATTTTTCATTCTTTCTACGCTACTACGAACACCAATTGCATCCCAAGTCTCAAAAGGCCCGAGTTCTTGTCCAAAACCCCACTTCATGCCATTATCTACTTGCACAAGATCAGTGGCGATATCATTGAGGTTTCTGGCTGCATAACAAAGGGTTTGAGCCAAACAATCCCAAGCAAATGAAGCAGCAGCATCAGCACCACTGATCATGGCTTTGACTCTTGCGCCTGGGGTAGCTGCTTTTTTGGCGACTTTGATGGTGTCAGATAAGAATTTGGTGCTGGGTCTATACTCTCTGGTATAGGGGTCAAATACAGAGATCTCTTCTTTGACTTTTTGGTAGCAACCTTTACCACTCTTACTGCCCAAGAATTTTTTGGCGATTAATTCATTGAGATAATCTGGCGCCTTAAAATAGTCTCTTAGGGGATCATTGGGTAGATCTTCATACAAGTGAGTAGTCACAGCGATCAAAGTATCTAAACCCACCACATCTGCTGTTCTAAATACACCAGATTTTGCTCTACCCATAGGTTCGCTAAATACGGCATCGACCATTTCAGGTGTGTATTGATTGGCAAGCATTCTATGTACAGTATACATCATGCTAAAAGTACCAATACGATTTGCTACAAACGCTGGAGAATCTTTGGCATACACAACGCCTTTACCCAAGGTTTGTCTTGCAAATTTCTCAAATTGAGCGATTAAGCCATCTTTGGTATGAGGACCTGAAACAACTTCAAGAAGCTTGAGATAACGTACAGGGTTAAAAAAGTGTGTAATAATAAAGTTTTGTTTAAAATCTTCAGATCTACCTTCAATCAAATCAGCAAGAGGTAAACCGCTGGTATTTGAAGAAATTAAAGTACCGGGCTTTCTGAGAGCATCTAATTTCTCAAAAAGGGCTTTTTTGATATTGAGATCTTCTTTAACAACTTCAATAATCCAATTGACTTCAGATACCTTGGCAAGATCATCATCGAAATTACCAATACGAATGCGATCTGCATCTGAAGGGTGGAAAAATAGTGCTGGTTTGTTTTTCAAGGCAGCTTGTAAGCCTGCCGCAGCAAAAGCATTTCTGCGATCTGTATCTTGACTTTGTTCACCTGGGGGCACAATATCGAGTAGAAGAACTTCAATACCTGCACCAGCGAGATGTGCGGCAATGCCACGACCCATCACACCAGAGCCAAGTACAGCCGCTTTGCGAATATCTAATTGGGTATTTTCCATGAAAACCTCTCTTTAAAAAGTTTGGAGCAATATATCATAAGTTTGAGAATGAGTACCGATAAAATGAAAAAAAAAACAAAAAAGAGAAAAATGATACTTATAGGCGGTTGGCATAATATGTATATCGTTCTAAGCTAATAAGATAAATGTGTATAAATGATAAAGACAACCCAATTAAAGGAGAGCAGATGGTAGAATCACACTCTACAGAAACGTTAAGAGACCTGCTCGCGTTCAACGTAAAAATTCAGAGGCAAAAACTCAAAATGACTCAAGAAGAGTTTGCTGCTCATTGTGGTCTACATCGCACCTATATTGGCGCGATTGAAAGAGCAGAAAGAAATGTTACTTTAAGTACATTGGAGATTTTAGCCAAAGCTTTGATCATTGAAGCCAATGAATTATTATTAAAACCTAAAAAAAATACTACATAGACTGAACTAAGGCAAAAATACCATTGAGAGAATTTCTCGTATATAATAAGATTATGATATTTAAAGATGTCTTAAGGTGGTAAGTAATTGATAAGAGTTTATTTTAATGATGCTGGCTGTATTTTTAGTGATGAATATACATGTAGTATGGGGTCTGATCACCCATCCGATAATGAAACCAAAGTGATCTCTAGGGCTATGCTTATTTCTCACAAAGATGCTGATCAGCCTACACAAGCGATGTCGGTCAATATGATCCCTAGAGCCATCAATCAACAACCCAGTTTGAATCAACGCCCTAACTTCAATCCTCAACCACCATCTAGTTTCAATCCTCAACCCCCTAGATTTCAACAATCACCGAGCTTCAATCAACAATCACCCCCATCATTCAATCTAGCACCTAGGTTTCATCAACCATCACCCACCAATCAAAGCTTTAAATCGGAACCATCATATCAAGCATCAACCACAGCAATGCCTAAGAATATGATCATACCCAATCCACCACAACAACAATTCAATCAAACCATTACTGTACAACAAACAGCCAAAATCCCAGCACAAGATCATGCGCCAGTCAGCATGACAATGGATACAGCAAGTCCTACTCAAATCAGCCTTAATATTCGTAAACCCCCTAAAGAATTGTCTGAAACAGATGCCACACACATGTCATTCAATGCGTCTCAAGAGTTAGAAAAAACAGTTGAACAAAAACCTCAAGAGAATATCAAACCTCAACCCGCCCCACCTCAAGAAATCCCTGAAACAGAATCAAAAGCTTCTTTGAACCACTTGCAAGATATGACAGCAGCACATTTAAAAAGCGATGCACTCCAAGGTCTGCTGATGGATATGGTTCAAAAAACGAACCAAAAACATCATGAAAATACAGATATCAAAGACTTACAAGCATTAGAAGGACATCAAGAGACATCAACATTTAAGAAATTCAAAAAGCAACTCTCTTCAAAAAAGATAAAAATCTCACTGATCACATTTCTTTCTCTCTTTGTCTTCATCACCATTTTTGCCTTAACACAAAACAAAGCACTGACATATCAAGAAGCGATCAAGCAATCAAAAATTGAGTTACCACTATTGGAAAATGAATTGGGTCAATCACCTAGCCTGATTGATTTCCATTATCTACTCGCAAATTCTCAACACATCTATAGCAGTTTTGGAAATATTGATTTACTCAATCGCTTACCATTGCCAGAAAATCCCAAACAATTAGAAGAATCCATGCTTTCTCTTCAAAGGCAATTGATCAAAATTCAAAATCAACATTCTTTTGTTTTGATCCTAGAAAAGAATACTAAACTCGATGATTTTCTCAGTTTTAATCATGTTTTAGAACAAACATCTTTTCATAAATATTATCTATTATACCAAGATAAAAATCAACCTAAACTCATAGAATATCGCATGTTTCAAGAAGATCAAAATGAACAATCTCTCTTGATTGTGGGTTTCTTTCAAGCACAAATCAATATCAAAGCCACTCAAAACACAGAGATCTTATATAATGAATCGATCTCATTTAGATCAAAAGCTCAACTCAGCAAAAGAGACCTCAATCTTCTTAGACAATCCTTTGAAAAAGCAGTAAAATCTCTACAAAACGACAATCAAGCGCGAATTGTATTTAAGATTCCTGCAAATTGGATATTATCTGATATTATGCAGGTATTAGAAGTATGTTTAAAAATACATCCTTCAAGTCGAATCGAGCTAGAGATTTTATAGGATAGAGGAATTAGTAAATGCTTCAACAGAATGGAAAGACAACCAAGGTACCTAGAGATTTGCACGAACTTGTAGGACAAGTTGTTGATGAGAGATTTAGGGTATTGAAATTGCTTTATGTCAGTCCTAGACAATGGCTCTATGAAGTAGAGCCACCTAGTGTTGGTAGAACGCGTAGAGCATTAAAATTAATCGCATTGCCCAATGCCAGAGAACCCAAAGCCAATCTACATCTTGTTCAACTCAGTCATTTGCTCAAAGAAGTGAAATCTCCGTATGTAGAAGAGTTTTTTGATCTCGGTTGGCTCAATGAACAAACCCCCTATCTCATCCAACAATGGCATCCATTACCCAGTTTATATGAAAATCTAAGACGGGGCTCTGCTTTACCTTGGCACAGCACTAAGAAATTGCTCTTGGACATCGCCAAAGGTCTTCAAGCTCTCCATGAAAAAGGCATTATCCATGGGGATTTAAGAACACAACATATTCTCCTCAAAGATCAATCTTCTACAAGTATTGGTACCCCCATTTTGATTGATTGTGGTTTACAAACAGTTTTTCAGGCGAATCCCATCGCTGGTTTAGAACATAGTTTAGCATATTGGGCACCTGAAATCTCAAGTGGGGTAGGCACACAGAGTTTTGCAAGTGATCTCTATAGTTTTGGGGTGATCGCCTATTATTGTTTAACAGGTAAACTTCCATTTATCCCCATGATCGATCCATTAAACCCTAGAGATCCAGCACAAATGCTGATTGAAATGCATCTAGAAGCACCACCACCACCCCTAAAAGCAGAATGTCCAGAACTCTTTAAGCAATTATATCTTAGGTTACTCTCAAAAGACCCAAGTCAAAGATTAAGTAATGCCAAAGAATTATTATTTTTGCTCGAAAATATCGAATCTCCAGAGCTCTTGCAAATCACCCAACAATGGGGACAAGACAAAGATGTGTATCTTACACCTGTGCCAGTATTAGCCATTCAACATACACCCATGCAACAAGGTAAACAACAAGATTTAATGGGGCATGATACTGCCATACAAACCAATCATAGTATGATCCGTATGATGACACCCATTACCATGGATCAAAGTTCTCAAATCGATGATCTTGTCTTTCAATACCAACAAAAACAAAGTAGAAAATTAAAATTCTTGTTGGTTTCTACTGTGTTATCTGTTTTCTTGGTGTTATTGATCAAACTTGTTTTGAATTAATCATGTATCTCGATGCCCATTGCCATATCGATTTCCAAGAATCAACATTGGCCATTGAAGCTGAAATACAAAAAGCCAAAGATCTCAATATCACTGGGGGCATTCTAGGGGGGACTTCTGTATCCCATTGGCATCAACATCAAGAATTTTGCAAAAATCATCATGGATTCTATTGGAGCATGGGACTGCATCCTGTTTATCTAAAACAACTTGAAGATCTGCAGGATTTGGATGATCAGATGTTGGGATTTTTGCACAGTGATTTACCACCTATTGCCATTGGTGAACTTGGGATTGATCGAAAATTTAGACCCAGAGCAGATGAAGAACTACAAATCAAATCATTTAGGCAACAACTGGCTTTTGCGCGTGCTTATGATCTACCAGTTGTGCTTCATATTGTGGGGGCGCATGGCATGGTTTTGGATATTTTAAAGAAAGATGGATTACCTAAAGCCAAAGGGATGGTACATGCTTTTGCTTCAGCTTGGGAACTCGGTAGGGAATACAATAAACTCGGTTTAAGCTTGTCTTTTGGTGGGGTAGTCACTTGGGAAAATGCCCTAAAAGTCAAACAAAGTGCAATACAATGTCCGCTCGAATTCCTCTTGATTGAAACAGATGCACCCGATCAAGCCCCACATCATCTCACTGAAAAACATCAACTTTCTTCTCTGATGCTTATTGCGCAATATATCGCCCAACTGAGACATATAGAACCTACGATCTTATTGGATCAAAATACCCTAAATCTAAAGAGATTATTTCCAAGCATGATAATTTCTTGATCGGTTCATTCTAATTTTTGACATCTTTCACAAGCTAGGATAAAGCTTTTAAATCTATTTTTTGATTCAAAGGAAAGATGCAATGTCTGAACAAAATCAAAGTCCTAAAACATTATTTGGACACCCAACAGGTTTATATATCCTCTTTTTCACAGAGATGTGGGAAAGATTTTCTTATTATGGCATGAGAGCGCTTTTGATCTATTATATGATCAAAGGTTTTTTAAAATATGATGATAACCAAGCTTATGCGCTTTATGGGGCTTATGCGGCATTGGTCTATACCACACCTTTTATTGGTGGGATTTTGGCAGATCGTATTTTAGGTGCCAAAAAATCAGTGATCATTGGTGGGGTTTTAATGGGGATTGGTCAATTATTGCTCACCATGCAAAATGAAATATCATTCTTTATCGCTTTAGCATTCTTGATCATCGGAAATGGTTTTTTTAAGCCCAATATTTCCACCATGGTAGGTTCTCTATACCCAGAAGAAAGCAAAGCCAGAGATAGTGGGTTTACGATTTTTTATATGGGGATTAATCTTGGGGCAGCGCTTGCGCCATTGATCTGCGGTTATATCGGTGAAACCTATGGTTGGCATTATGGTTTTGGTTTGGCAAGTTTAGGGATGTCTATTGGTTTGGCTGTCTTTATTCTCCCAGAATTTCTCACCAAGATGATTATCTTGGTGGGGTCATTTTTCACTGCTGGGATTATGATCTATTTCCAATTACAAGAAGAAAATATGATCATGCTTGCTGTCAATGGTTTAGTGGGTTTAGCACTGATTGTCGCTGGGATCATTGCATTTATGGCGATTTCTATTGAAGGCCTACCCAAGAATATTGGTGCACCTAAATCAGATGCCATTCAAAAAATCAATGGGACTTCTGTTGAACTTTTGATTTATGCTGCCATTGTTGTTGCGATTCCACTGATTGCCTTCTTACTCAATAACCCTGATATTGCAGCAGGGCTCTTGAGTGTTTTTGGTGTGGTTGCTTTTGGTTATTTAGCCAAAGTTTCATTCTCAAGTTCTAGTGTAGAAAGAGAGAGAATGTATGTGGTTTTTGTGATGATGTTCTTCTCTATGCTCTTTTGGGCATTTTTTGAACAAGCTGGGACTTCCATCAATAATTTCACAGATAGAAATGTGAAAAGAGTCAATGGAACAGAGATCATCAAATCCGAAGATATCGGTAAAAGCAAAACCATAGAACTCAGCCAAGCGCACTTGGGTTATAAAATCAATGGGGAAGTATTCACCATCAGTAGATTAGACCAACTCAAGAAAGAACAAAATGAACGCAATGCCAAAAATAAAACCAAAGACAATCAACTATTTCAAACAACAGTAGTGGTAGATGAAGGCATGGTTGGTATGGAACTTGGCGGTTCTGAGATCAATGCATCTGTATTCCAATCTACAAATCCGATCTATATCCTGATTTTTGGTTTAGCATTCTCTGCGCTTTGGGGTTTCCTTGCTTCTAAAAAACTTGATCCTTCTACCCCCATTAAATTTGTTCTTGCTTTGGTACAATTGGGTTTAGGATTTTTTGCTTTGGTGATCGGTGCAAAATATGCTGATAAACAAGGTATGGTTGGGATGAATTGGCTTTTACTCGCTTATCTACTTCATACCACAGGTGAATTATGTTTATCACCTGTAGGCTTATCGATGGTGACCAAACTTTCACCCAAGAAATTGATTAGCACTGTGATGGGGGCTTGGTTTTTGGCAACTGCATTCTCCAATGTATTGGCTGCCAAAATTGCGATTTTTACTGGGGTATCACATGGAGAAGAAAAAGCTGTAGCGACAATCCCTCCTCCTATTGATACTTTAAATGCTTATGTTCAAGTTTTTGATATCATTGCAAAATTCTGTTTTGCTTCTGCTGTCATCTTATTGCTTTTAAGTCCATTGCTCAATAAATGGATGCACGAAGATAAAGCATAAATCTTCTACAACAATGAATCATCAATTAGAAAAATTACAATGGTTAATGCGTTTAAGATGGTTAGCATTAATCGGTTTGAGTATTGCTGCGACCCTCGCCTATATCGGGATTGTTCCGGGTTTAAATCTACCTTTGATCGCTTTAGCTGTTCAATTTGGTGTGGGCAGTAATTTCTATATCAGCTATTTGTTAATGTTGCGCAAAATCCCCAATCAAATCCATATTTGGCAAGCTTTACTCGATACAGTTGTGCTCACCATTGTCATTTGGGCATCTGGCGGGATCGCTTGTCCTTTTACTGCATTTTATGTTTTCCCAGTGTTACTTGCTGTGCTTTTGGTAGGTCAAAATGCATTTTGGCCCACATTGATCGCGAGTATGCTAGGATTATGTTGGCAATTAATCGTCATTCAAATGCCGATCTTACAATTTGGAATGTGGAACCCGATTCAACCTTGGGATAAGATTTTTCATTTTTTGGCAATTGCTTTTACGATCGGTATGGTAGCCTATTTCTGTGCTCGTTTTAGTGAAACCATCAAACAACAAAAACAAGCCATTAAAGCTTCAGATGAACTTTTAAGACTTGCATTTGAGAGCTTAAATGCAGGGGTAGAGTTGATCGAAAATGGTGTTGTGATTTGGCAAAACCCCTATGCGCAACAATCCTTAGGCAAGAGAGTGGATGATCGTTGGCATTGCCCAAATCATGATAAACATTGTGATGGACTTGATTGTGGTTCACAGCGCAAAGATGGGCAAAATAAATGTTTATTTGAAATCGGGGAACATAGCAATAAGAGAATCTATGAAATCTTGCTCTTATCCCCCACTGGACAAAAACAATTACTCGCTTTGTATATCGATAGAACTTCAGAAATCGCTTATCAACAAAAACTCATTCATACAGAGCGTTTGGCAAGTTTAGGGCGAACAGTTCAAGGTGTTGCCCATGAATTAAATACCCCTTTAGCGACCATACAAATCTTAGGCAAAGACCTATTAGATGCCTTTAAAAATCTTCAAATCCGCTCCGAAAGCCTAGATGATATCAATGAATCTGCAAATATCATCGTGGAAGAAGTACAGAGATGTAGGCGCATTACCCATGCGCTACTGGGGAAAAATGAATATACCCAACAAGGGAATCTCAAAAATATCATCAATCGAAGTGTAGCACTGGTTTATCCCAATCAAAAACATCTTGTTGATATCTCTTTTCATCAACTTGAAGAGTTACAATATCCCATTGATCCTTTGGTTCAAATCTTTGTCAATCTCCTTCAAAATGCCAAAGATGTATCACTAGATCAAAAGGTAGAGATTGAACTCAATCAACATGATCATATGGTTCATATCTCACTTAGGGATTATGGCACAGGGATTTCTGAAACAGCCCAGAAGTACCTATTTGAACCCTTTTTTACCACAAAATCTAATACCCAAGGAACTGGTTTGGGTTTATATACTTCTTATACCCTAGCCAAGGGTTTAGGTGGGGATTTAAGCCTATCTAATCATGCTGAAATTGGGGTAGTAGCTTTGCTTAAACTCCCAATGAAATCGATTTAATTGAGCAACCACCATATCAAACCAGTGGTAATCAATACGCCACTGCTAATCCACAAGATATCTGAGGCATTTTGATTGGCATGCATTTGATTGACTTGATCGCGATAAGCATATCTTCCAGCTTCAGTACCGTCTGTTCTCGCCAAAGAATCAGCTTGATTCCTTGCATCTAATGCTTGGTAACCAAAGAATCCCCCAAATCCAGCAGTAAGCACACCAGCGCCAAGGAATCCCCATGCTGGCCATGCTGTCTTACTTGCTATGTTTCCACGTTCGGGTTGTAGATAGAATTTCTCTTGAAAGGGTTCACCTTCTCTCAGCATAATTGCTCTTGTTTCTCTCAAATAACCCGCTAAATAGATCTCAAGTTGATGTGCACCAGCAGCTGCTTGATATGAGTTTAATGGGGTTTGACCAATAAAACTACCATCAAGCATGATATTTGCGTTCTCTGGGTTACTGCGAATGGTCATCAATGTCCCTAAACCCAAAGGATGTAAGGTTACTTTTAGATCAACCCTAGAACCAGCTGTAGGTGAAACACTCTTGGATACTGGGGAATAACCATCTAAGTCAAAATCGATTTGTCTTCTGCCGGGCTTTAATACACCTTGCCAAGGGGTTTTCCCCATATCTTCACCATCGATTTTGATATTGGCTTTACTGGGTCTAGAATCGATGGTTGCTTGAATTTCATTTAACTTGGGTTCTATTCTGGCCACACAATCAGCTGCTACTTTTTGGATTGCTGGTGTAAGAAGTTCTGAATTGAGTGCTTCTTTGCAGATCGAAAAAGCTTTGGCATTTTGCTCTAGATGTTCATATACAGTTGCTAAATTCACCATAATGCTGGGGTGTTTTAAGAATTCTAAAGCTTGTTCATATTTGGAAAGAGCTGTATCAAAATCATTATTTTGAAAGGCTTGAAAAGCTTCCTTAGAGAGGATCTTTGCTTGTTCTTCAGGACTTTGTTGTGCAAATGCTTGGTTAAAAAGCATCAGCATGAAGATTAATCCCCAAACTACCGATTTCAATGGAATCATTTGTTCTTATCCTATGTTCATCTATCATTGATTTATGACTTCTCATATTAGTGTAAATGGGCTATTTTTTCAATGCTATCGATAGAATCTAAGGTATATTATTGAATAATATCAATACTACTTTCTAAAACCACTTTGGTGCTAAATGATTGTTTGAGTGGTACATAGATGTCTTTGGAAGTGAATCCAGATTGTTTGATGGTGTATTTGACTGTACCAGTGGACTGATTCTTATAGGTCGAAAAGGGTGTTTTTCCTACCTTACTTCCACCTTCATAGACATCAGCAATGGGTTGAGAATCTATGGATATTTTGATTTTAGAAATTTTGTTTTTATCTTCTTGGGATGTATTATTCTTGTTTTCTGTATTTTGGTTTTGATTGATGGGGTTTTGAGGGGGAGTGGTTTGTTGGTTTTGATTGAGTTGCTGATTTTGGGCTTGAATTTCATGATTGAGTTTTTGCTCGTTTAGGTCTTTGAGTCCTATGTTTTTCTTTGGATCTTGAGTCAATTGGGAAATCAAGAGCCAAATCAAGCCACCGATGAGCATTAAGATGAGATATTTGGAGATTGGGGATTTTTGTTCACCGGGGATAATGATTTTTGCTTCTGGAGATACAGCATTGGCAAAATCCATTGGCGTTTGGAACCTAGAATTTGGATCTTTTTCCATTGCGATTTCAATGGCTTGTGTGAGATTAGATGGGGCTTGATTGACGAATTGTTTGATGGGAATGGCTTTTTCATGGGCTTGTTTATATAAAATCGCCATTGAAGTCGCACCATCAAATGGCACCACACCGCATAAAGCTTGATAAGCAATGACACCCAAAGAATAGATATCAGATCTACCATCAATGGGTAGGTTAGAGAGCGTCTCTGGGGGCATATATTTGGGTGTACCTACCAAAGAAAAACCCAGATTAGCTTCTTTATCTTCTTGTTTTGCAATCCCTAAATCCATGACAGTGATTTGTCCGCTCGGAGCCATCATAATATTGGCGGGTTTTAGGTCTCTATGAATCAATCCTCTTTGATGTAAGGCTTGTAATGCTTCACAACTTTGTTGTATGAGATCTCTGACTTGAGCGACTGTTAATTGTCCAGAGTGTTTAAGTCTTTGTTCTAAAGTTTCCCCTTCTAAAAATTTCATCACCAGATAATGACAACCATCATGTTGTCCAATGGCATAAATCGGCACAATTTTAGGATGATCGATTTGAGCCAAGGCTCTTGCTTCTTTGATAAAATCGTTAAGAGACTCTTGGGAACCATCAGCAGAATGAAGGGTTTTTATCGCCACTTCTCTCCCTAGAGTGAGATCGGTACCTCTATAGACAATACCAGCCCCTCCTTTACCGATTTGAGCATCTACTCTGTATCTACTTTCAAGAACTTGATCAATTAATGGGTCAGTTTTAGGGGTTGTCTGTGTCATAATATCTAGGAAAAATAAGAGAAGTGAAAAAAAGCAATGATTTTAACTTAAAATCTTTATACTCATAGTAATCAAAAAAAAAAAGAAAAAAAAGGTAAACAATGACAACAGCTCATCATCCATGCTTACAATGCCAAGCAAAACTAGCGCCAGAACTGCTTTCTTGCCCCTATTGTGGTTTTAAAATCGGGAGTGGAGAGCATGCAGAAGCTTGGTTAGAAGAAACAATTGATTCAAAATATAGAATAGACGAAATCCTAGGGGTAGGTGGCATGGGGATGGTATTTAAAGCCACAAGAATTTTATTAGGTGATCAAGTAGCCCTAAAAATACTCTTCCCCCATCTCTTAAATCATCCTTTACAAAAAAGACTATTTGAAGATGAAGCCATTGCTACAGCTCAACTCAGCCATCCCAATGTCATTACCATCTATGATGCCTATATAGACCCTGAATATCAAATCGCTTATATGGCAATGGAATTATTAGATGGTATTTCATTTAAGGAAGTGATGAGAGAAAAAGCACCAATGAATCAAATCGATTTATACGATCCGATCATACAGATGTGCGATGGGTTATATGCAGCGCATAGTTTGGGTTTGGTGCATAGAGATCTCAAACCCGATAATATTTTTGTGACCCAAAACCCAGATGGATCACCTCTATATAAAATCCTAGATTTTGGGATTGCCACCTTGGCTGGGGAAATCAATGCAGATGAAGAGAATAAACTATTGGGGACCTTGAGGTATATGGCGCCAGAACAATGTTTAAGTGAAAAAGTAACAGCTCAAACAGATATCTATGCACTTGGAATTATCTTGTATGAAGCATTAACAAGACAAAGAGCTGTAGGTAAAACAGTTGATTCCGTATTATATGATGCCATTGCACCTTTAAAACAAAGAGTGCCCCAAATCGATCCTCAATTTGAAGCTTTGGTAGAATCGATGATCGCCAAAAGGGCTGAACAAAGACCCAAATCTGTGATAGATGTCAAAAAAGCCATCATCGCCATCAAGAATAAATCCAAATCTTCTGCTCAACTCCCAAAAATCAATACGCCAGCACCTTTACCCGTCCAAAACACACCCATTCAAACCAAAAATATTACCCCCCCAGTATTCAAACCCAATCCCCAACTCACCCCCTTACATCCCAATCATACATCTTTCCTCAACAGTGATCCCAGCATCCCTCAAATCCCACCTAATCCTAACCCCAATATGATGTATCAACAACCCATGCCTTTCCAACAACCTCAACCTTATACTCAACCCATTCCAGTGATTGTACCGATGAATTATCAAGCATCTAAAACTTTTGGTTGGGATGAAGCAAATTATGCTTCTTTGGGACAACAAGAGATCAATGCTCAAGCGGAACCCGAAATAGAAAGCCATACTGAACAGTTTGAAGCGCCTCAAGAAAAAGGCTTTTTTACATTTTCAAAAATGCTGATTCTCTGTATGATCGCCATGATTTTGGTGATTTTGCTGAAAAAATTTAATTAGAGAGAAGAATGATAGATCGATATTCATATAGCCATAGAGTAACCATTGTTTTATGTAAACCAGCAGATATTAGGAATATAGGGGCTGCCATTCGGGCTGCTGCTAATTTCGATTTAAAAAAGGTTTTGATCATCACAGATCAAGAGATCGATCGTGAAGCGTTGATTCAATTCTCTAGCCGATCTTGCGAGTTTATTCCCTATGAAGTACATGAAAACTTGGTGGAAGCTTTACATGGTTTTTCTCAAATCATTGGGACCACAAGAAGAGATCGAGACGAATTTTCACCCACTTATTTTTCAAGTGTGGGATTGACTCATCATTTGATTGAATCTGGGGAAATTGCGATTTTATTTGGGAATGAAAAATTTGGACTGAGCAAAGATGAACTCAGCTTATGTAGTGCATCGATTTGTATTCCTACTCATTCACATTTCCCATCGATGAATCTAGGTCAAGCCGTATCTGTGATTGCCTATGAGTTAAGCAGACCTGATATCCATCACATCGCCAAAATCAATAGCGCTCAAACAGCCCCTCAATCTCTTAAATCATCCCCTATGGCCCAACAAGCATTTTATCAAAATGTAGAAACAATCCTCACTGAAATCTCTTATCCTCCAGGTCGAACAGCATCGCATTTTACAGATAGATTAAAATCGATTTTAAGCAGAGCAAATCTAGATGATGCTGAATTTAGTTTTTTAACGGGTGTTTTCAAAGAACTCAGAAGAACAAGTATGATTGCCAAACAAATCGATATGAAACAGGAAAAAAAACATGAATTGGATTGAAACTCAAATCAGAAAGCAGATCAACTCTGCAGAGAAATCGCCTTATCTTTGGTTACTCTCTTGCTTGTTTTTTGCGGGTATAGGTTTATATCTCTCAAAAGATTTAAGAATTAGCAGTAATATGCAAGATCTACTGCCAAGTTCAGCCAAAAGTGTGATTGCCAGTGAAGCTTTAAATCAAAGGCTTGGGAGTGCAGATATTTTGGTTTTGACTTTAAAAACCAAAGAATTTGAAAAGGTCAAAAATGCCTTACCCCAAATCGCAGATGCATTAAAAAAAGACCCAGATATCGTTGATGTGATTTATCAACAAGATATTTCTTTAATTCAAAAAAATGCATTGACCATTTTTCCCAGTGTAGATGAACTGAAAAATGCAGTAGAAGAATTAGATCGCAAGAATAGGGAAGAAGTCGCCCAGAGATTAAGTCTAGGATTGGATGATGAAGCACCCAAAGAAGTAGAAAAACCCAAAGCATCAAAAAATACTTATACTTGGGGCGAATTGGAAAGCAAAGAGGGTTTGAGTAAGATCGCAAGAGACTTTTTGGATACGAAAACAGATTACCCAGAATATTTTCATAATCATCAACTTACCACAATCGGCATGAAGATCTATCCCATCAAATCTTCAAGCGATCTCTCATTTTGTAAATCCATTGTATCCAAAGTCGATCAAATCGTAAAAGATGAAGTGAAGAAAATCTTTGGAGACCCATCTCAAACAGCTGTGATTGAAAGAATCGATTTAGGGGGTGGATATAAAACAGCACTAGAACAATCAGAGCAAATCAAAGATGATATGTTTTCTTCTACTGGTAGTTCCATTGCCCTTCTTGCGCTTGTGATTGTCATCGCTTTTAGAAGCATTAGAGCCTTATTTTTGATCTTACTTCCCCTAGTCCTAGGTGCATTATGGACTTTGGGGTTGATTATGGTCACTGTGGGCTATCTCAATATGATTACTGCGTTTATTTTTGCTGTATTACTAGGCTTAGGCATTGATTTTGGCATACATTATTATGGCAGATATCGAGAAGAAAGAGCAGCTGGATTAGATGCCAAAGAAGCAATGATTGTGACACAGTTGAGTGCTGGTCATGCGAGTATCTTGGCTTCTTCGACCACAGCTGCATCATTTGCTGCACTCGCCATTGCTGATTTTAAGGGTTTTAGTCAATTTGGGATCATGGGAGCAATTGGTGTGATTGCTTGTTTATTTGCTGTATACATCGCATTTCCTCCAGCGATGTTTATTTTTGAACGTTGGATGCCATTGAAATTATTGGGTTATTCTGTGGCAAGGACTCAAGAAAGTGATATTCCTAGAAAACGTTTTATGACTGGTAAAAAAATGACAATCATAGGCTATTTGATTGCGATTGCTGGTTTGAGCATGATCCCATATATCGAATTTGAGATGAATTTTAGTAAGCTTGGCAATATCCCTAAACCCGAATCTAAAAATGCAGATCACAAGGAATTACAACAAGGAACCACCAAAGCAACATCACCTTCTGTGATTTTTGCTGATTCTCAAGAAGATGCTAGACATATCTATCAACAACTTGAAAAAATGATGGCACAACCCAAATCCAGAATTAGTAGCATACAATCGCTCTTTACTTTGATTCCTACTCAAGAAGAACAAGAACAAAAGATGAAGAGTGTGCGCAAGATTTGTCGCAAGTTGGCACAAAAATTAGCCACCTTTGAAGGAGATGAAAGAATTGGTGCCCTTGAGATTCTCAAGAGATGTGAGCCAGCTGTATTTGCGATGTCTGATCTCCCACATTGGATCAATAAACAATTCACAGATAAGAACAATAAAATTGGGGAGTTTATCTTTATTTCACCTAGGGGCAATGTTTCAGATGGGGAAGTGGCTTTGGCATTTTATGATGAAATGCAAGGGTTAAAGAATTTAAAGGGAGAAGTACCTTTGGTGTCTGGCAAAACAATGGTATGGGCTGAAGTATTGATGGCGATGAAGAAAGATGGATTATATAGCTTTAGTCTGTCTTTGCTTGTGGTACTTCTCTTGATCTATTGGTTTGAAAAAAGCGTAACTGCATTATTACTTATTTCTATTCCTTTACTCATCGGATTAGGTGTGACCATTGGGATCATGGGGATATTCCAAATTAAGCTGAATTTCTTTAATATGTTGGCTTTACCCACTTTGATTGGTATGGGTGTAGATGATGGTGTACACCTGTATCATCGCTATAAAGAATTAGGCGCTTGGTCTATGAATTATCTCATTAAGAATACGGGTTTATCAGCGTTCTTGACCACATTAACCACAATGATAGGTTTTGGGAGTTTGCTCTCTGCCAATCATTATGGCTTGATTAGTTTAGGGCTTTTGACCAATATTGGGATGTTTGTTGCATTGATCGCTACACTCATGTTTTTACCATCTGCTTTAAATTGGATGGATGAGAGAAAGCGTATTCGGGGCGAGATTTTGGGGGCAGATGAATATCAGGGAAATCAAAAATAAACTTTAAAATTGCTTGACCAACGCATCAGAATTTTAGATATTGGACTCCCTTGAAATCCATTGATTTAATCCCTATCAAAAAATATGAATATCTTAGACCAAAAAACTGATGACTTACATTCAAATGCAAGAGTAAAAAACAAGCAAACTCCGTTTTTGTCTAGTGATCCATATACCATTACTTTATTGCAAGCACCACCGAATCGACCCCAAAGTAAGTTGATTAGTCCCCAAAGTTCAAGTTATGCTTCACCTCCTTTGGTTTGGGGTGTGCATTTGATCAACTGCCCAAAAATTGAGATATTGGCGCAATGGTTGACCTTATTGGAAAATGAACATGCAGTGATTTTAATCAGGGGTTGCCCAAATTTTGAAGTGAGTTCATATCTCACGCATCCATCTCAACTCGCTGGGGCAATTGCAGCTCAAAATGAGCGTTGGGCACAAGCCAGTGTTTTTTATCGAAATTTAAGTAGAGCCAAACAAGCATTAAAAACCACTCAAGTCATTGATGAAATCCAAAAGAGAGAACAAGAAATAGAAGGTTATTATGCGCAACTCTCAAGACTAGGTTGGTATCCTAGATCTAAGTCTTATTTTCAAGAAACCCCTAGATCTTGGGTTTGTTTGGATTTAGATGAGGGGTTATATTTGCCAAATGCTTTGGCATTATCCCATGAAGTTGATCATCATGCTGGGATGAGATGGATTATTCAAAAAGCATTGCCCCCAGAATTTCATCATATTTCTTTTGTGGGTCAATGGAGCAGTAGTGCATTTCTCAAGGAAGAGAAATTGGTAAAAGGGCATTTTAGCTTTTTATTAAATCGCCCTTTGGGTGAAGAAGATTGGAAGCATTGGATGGGCAAAGATGGGAAGAATTGGCCACTGCCTTGGGATCCAGCGACTTATAGAACAGTTCAGCCCCATTTTACATCCAAACCGATTTTTAATGGCATAGAGAATCCTTTGCCTAAGAGAACTTTTTTTGTCGTAAATGCAAATCAATACATAGAAATCGATGAAATCAGTTTGATTAAGCTCAAGCAAAGTAATGATTCTCCTAAAACAACGCCTAAGAAAATCAAACCAGCAACAGTCCAAAGCTCAGTCCCCATCAAGAAGATCAAAGAAGAAGTCCCAAAAATCGATGACTTCTCTTCGTTTGAGCAAATCCTTGAAAATACCACAGAGGGCATTAGAGCATTAGAAGCCCAGAAGAATAGAGTGATTTCTTGTGAAATCGGTCAAAGAAATTCAACTTTGTATCAAAGTGCTTGTAGTGTAGGTAGATTTATCGGTGGAAAACAACTCAATCTATCCCTTGCGATTTCAGAATTACTATCGGCTGCTCAACAATGTGGTTTATTGAAAGATCAAGGGAAAGAAGATTGTGTCAGGCAAATTAAAAATGGGATTTATTGGGGAATTAAGCGTCCCATTAGTGCTGTGAAATACCAACATCTTTTAGATCTCAATGACAAAGACTATCAAAGAGAACTACAAAGCAAAATCTCTCATGCCATCTATCAAGCCCAACTCAACCCAAAGAAAGTCCCTATTCTTGCTTTAACCTGTGGCGCTGGTAAAACCACGGCATTGTGTGCTCAAGTGGCGAGAGATGCAGAACAAGGTAAAACAAGAATTGTGCTTTGTCGAAATCACGAAATGGTAGAAGCATTTAGCAATGAATTATGGGCTTATGCCAAAGAACATCATTTGAGATTAAAAGGCAGGGTAAGGGTTTTGGAGGGAATGACAAGAGCTTGTCGTGTTTTTCAAGAAGCTGATGATGGTTTAAGGAAGAAATTACAACAGTCCTTGAAATTAGGCAGACAGGCGATGTGTGGCCAAGGAAAAACACGTTGTCCCTTTGCCAAAGATTGTCATGTATCTCAACAACCCAAGGTATTAGCCAAAGGATTGACAATCGCAACACATTCAATGGGGAAACTCCTAAATATCCCTAAAAATGCTGTGGTGATTATCGATGAATTACCGAGTCCAGTGGATCAAACAGTGATTTCATCTAAGGACTTGCAAAGGCTAGTGATCAATACCAACCAACTGAGTTTATTATTTGAAGATAGTCATGAGGGTTGGTTAAATCAGAATCCCCAACTGATTCAAGCAGTTACTGCCATTCTCAATCGATTTCAAGCTGTATTGAGTGCCAAAACTTTAACATCTGAATCATCGAATACTTATGCGCATTTAATACAAGCAGAACAAGCTTTTGAACTCTTTAAAAACCATATTGATGATTTTAAACCATTGGCATCTAAAGCAGTCACATCGCTGATTAAACCATCTGCACTACAAATCAGACAAGGGATGATCCCCAAAAATCAAATCGATCCCAATATGATTGAAATGTTAGAACTCTTGGCTCAAAAATTGGTCAATGATGGACAATGGCCCAAAGAGTTATGTATTCAATGGAAAAATCAAGAGATTTGGTTTGAGTATAGAAAACCCTATTCTTTGCCTCAAGGGGCTTTGGTTGCTTTAGATGGGACTGCTCATCGAACAGAGATGCTTTGGCAATATTTGCTTAAACCTTTAGATAAAATTGCAGATATTTGGAGTATTGCCGCTATCGGTAAAGCACCATTATTTTCAAGGTGGATTAAAACCCAACAATTCAGAAGTCCCCAATTGATCAAGAGAGAAGAAGGGATGGTGATTTGGCGAAATCGGGCGATTGCTTCTCTCAAACGCGCAGTATACAGTATCTTGCAAGCAGCCATAGATGCACAACTCAAATCAAATGATTGTATCGGTATTCTAGCATCTAAGCATATTGCTGATCTCTTTAGATTGTCATTTCATCAAGCTTGTTT
>JACCDO010512078.1_pt1 | contig 33640 bp, 30 predicted proteins | sample 7446101 | NCBI WGS metagenome assembly JACCDO01 (sample SAMN15323440, study PRJNA562643) | freshwater metagenome | isolation source: river surface water | place: USA:Blue River Watershed | collected 2017-08-16 | reverse complement strand
TGGTGAGTGAACTTTTATCGGGACTTGTGAGTGCACTCAGGAGGGTTGAAATCTCTGAATCGCTCCAGTTTCTACGAGAGCTGGCTTGCGAGTATTTGATTTCTATGCCGCGCCACGGATTTCTTGGAATCAATTCAAGGTCATCGCTTGCAAAGTTCAGCAGGCTTTTGATCCAAGTGAGTTTTCCGTGGGCTGTTTTCCTGCTTTTGCAACTCTTGACCAGATGGGCACTGTATTGCTGTCCGAACTTGCGGCTCAAGGCGCGCAGGTCGATGTCTTGCACTGCCAGCATATCCATCAGACCTTCGACGGCCAACTCGCAGGCGCGGAAGGTGTCTTGGCTGGGTTTCTTGATAGTTCTCCATTCACTCAGTAGTGACCTGACGGTATAAATCGGTTTGGGGTCTTGTGCTGTTTTCTTTGGTCCGATCAGCAAGTGAGTGGAGACCTCAGGGTTGAGCAGCTGCGCCCGAAGCGCAAGGGCTTGTGCGTTGGCTTCACGCTTGCTGGTTGTGTGGAGTGATCTGACAATGCGGCTGCGTCCATCGAAGAGGTGGCGTTGCCGTTGAGGGATGATGAAACGCAGGTAGAACGTACCGCTGCGTTGAAACAGGCCTGTTTGTTGGGACATTGTTTGCGCTGGAAAGTGACACAAAAGGTGTCACACTGCGCTTGTCCGGACCTGTAAAACTTGTCCAAGTCCTTGATTCATAAGGACTTGCGAGGAAGAAGTTGACGAGCCTTGACCCCGGCACTGGCTCCACAGTTAGGGCTGCTTGTTTCCCCACCTGACCCGGTTGGCCGCTTCACCATGCGGGAAGGCCCGTCAATATCGATTGTAGGCGAGCCTGCCCTGGCTTTTTGCAGGCGGGCCATTTCCCTTTCTCTTCGCCTGAGTTCCGAGTCGCATCGGGGCTTTCTGGGCCGATAGAATCAAGCCCATGTCTTATCTCGTCCTCGCGCGCAAATACCGCCCCCGTAATTTCACTGAAATGGTGGGGCAAGAGCACGTGGTGCAGGCCTTGACCAATGCCTTGGTGCAGCAGCGCTTGCACCACGCTTATTTGTTCACAGGCACCCGAGGTGTGGGCAAGACCACGGTGTCGCGCATTTTGGCCAAATCGCTCAACTGCCAGGGCGCCGACGGTCAAGGGGGCATCACGGCCGAGCCGTGTGGCGTGTGCCAGGCCTGCCGCGACATCGATGCGGGAAGGTTTGTCGATTACACCGAGCTCGATGCCGCCTCAAACCGAGGTGTAGACGAAGTCCAAAGTTTGTTGGAGCAAGCGGTCTACAAGCCAGTGCAAGGGCGCTTCAAGGTCTTCATGATCGACGAGGTGCACATGTTGACCAACACCGCGTTCAACGCGATGTTGAAGACGCTTGAAGAGCCCCCCGAGTATTTGAAGTTTGTCTTGGCCACCACCGATCCGCAGAAAGTACCGGTGACGGTGCTCTCGCGTTGCTTGCAATTCAATTTGCGGCCTATGGCGCCCGAAACAGTTTTTGAACACCTGACGCAGGTCTTGTCGGCCGAACAGTTGGTGGCTGAACCCCACGCTTTGCGTCTGCTGGCCCGCGCTGCGCGCGGGTCGATGCGAGATGCCTTGAGTCTGACCGATCAGGCGATTGCCTTTGGCAACGGCCATTTGAAAGAAGCAGGTGTGCGCCAAATGCTGGGCAGTGTGGACCGCAGCCACGTGATGCAGATGCTGCGCGCCCTGAGCGAGGGCGACGGGTCGACGGTGGTCGCGCAAGTCAATGAATTGCGCTTGCAAGGTGTCTCGGCGGCCACCACGCTCGAAGACATGGCCATGGTTTTGCAACGCATGGCGGTGATGCAACTGGTGCCCAGCATGGCGCAAGACGGCGATGACCCGGACACCCAAGGTCTGGCCGCCTTGGCGCAAGCCATGCCTGCCGAAGAAACCCAATTGCTGTACAGCCTGTGCTTGCATGGCCGTACCGAGTTGGGCCTTGCGCCCGACGAATATGCGGCATTGACCATGGTCTTGTTGCGTTTGTTGGCCTTCAAGCCGCAAGCGGCCACAGCGGAAAAAAAAAGCCCGCGAATCAGTCCTGAACCCCTGAGCCGCCCGCCTGCCCAAGCACCTGATGGCGCCGCCGCGACTCAACCCACTTCCGCGACGCAAGCCGGCACAGCGACTCAAATCACTGCCGCGACTCAACCCGCCACCGCACCCAAGGTTCAGCCGGTCAGCCAGCCCGAGCCACCGCCTTGGGAAGCATTGCCCGTAGATGCGGCTTGGGATGCCCCCGAGATGTCGATGGTGGACGAGATGCCAATGGATGTGCCACCGCCGCCCTTGGCCAGACCTGCGCTGCGCTCATTGCCTGTGCGTGAGTCATCAGAGCCCTCTGCACGGGTGGATGTGCCGCGGGCCAACAGTGGCGCCCCCTTGCAAGAAACGCCTGAGGGTGAGGTTTGGCTGGGCATTGTGAAGGCGCTGATGGCGCAAGATGTCATCTCCGCCTTGGTGCGGGAACTGGCTTTGCAATCGCAATTGGTGGCGCGGGATGGCCTGCAATGGCAATTGCGCGTCGAGCGCGAAACTCTCAACCACCCCGCCAGCCGCGAGCGTTTACAAGCGGTCCTGATGGACGCGGGTCATGGCGAGGTGAAGTTGCACATTGAAATTGGCACGGTGACCGACAGTCCCGCCAAGCGGCTGGCGGTCTTGGCTGCCGCCAAAATGGAAGCCGCGCAAGAATTGATTCAAAACGACCCCTTGGTGCAGGCGATGGTGCGGGACTTTGCGGCCAAAATCGTGCCCGGCAGCATCCAGCTGATTTGACGGTTCATTTTTCATTTATCTCCATTCAAAGGAAACTTCATGTTCAACAAAGGACAACTCGCAGGCTTGATGAAACAAGCCCAAGCCATGCAAGACAACCTGAAGAAAGCGCAGGAAGAACTGGCATTTGTCGAAGTTGAAGGCCAATCCGGTTCGGGCATGGTCAAAGTGGTCATGACCTGCAAACACAATGTGCGCCGCATCACCATTGATCCCAGTTTGCTGGCAGACGACAAAGACATGTTGGAAGACTTGGTGGCCGCTGCATTCAACGACGCGGTGCGCCAAGCCGAAGAAGTGTCGCAACAAAAAATGGGCAAGCTGACCGCCGGTTTGCCCCCGGGCATGAAGTTGCCTTTCTGACACGCAGACAGCTGATTCATGGCCGACACCCACGCTCTTGCCACTTTGGTGCAAGCCCTCAAGGGTTTGCCGGGGGTGGGCATCAAGTCGGCCCAACGCATGGCGTTTCAGTTGTTGCAAAATGACCGCGCAACGGCCCGCCAATTGGTGGCGGCCTTGCACAACGCGGTGGAAAAAATACAGCACTGTGCGTGTTGTCACACCTTCACCGAAGCCGAGTTGTGCGACACCTGTTTGGATGCCACCCGCGACCGTACCGTCTTGTGTGTGATTGAAACTCCCGCAGATCAATCGGCGATTGAGCGGACAGGCACTTACCGCGGTCTTTACTTTGTGTTGATGGGCAAACTCAGCCCGCTCGATGGCATCGGGCCGCACGATATCGGCTTGGCCAAACTCAAGCAACGGGTTGCCGATGGCGTTTTGACCGAGGTGATTTTGGCCACCAACTTCACCGCCGAAGGCGAAGCGACGGCGCATGTCATTTCAGAAATGATCCGCCAGCAAGGCTTGAAGGTGACCCGACTGGCCAGGGGTGTGCCTGCGGGCAGCGAGCTGGAATATGTCGACTTGGGCACCATCGCGCACGCCTTGGTCGATCGGCGTTAATTCTCCAAACGGTCGGGCAGACCCAGCATCGTTGCCGCCCCAGCCCAGACTTTCTGTGGCGAAATCAAGCGCCACTCGCTTTCCGGCAATCCATTACGTGAAAACCCGCTCGGGATCAATCCTGATGCGAAAAATGCCCCCTTTACTTATGCTCCATGCATCGCAATCAGGGTGAATACAGGAGCATTGGGGTGTCGGAAGAGGTTTGGCGTCGTCGGTCTGTCTTGCTGGCCAGCATGGCGGGGATGGCCGCTGGTGCCATGCCTTCGGCGACCTGGGCTGCCATAGACCCCGCTCGCAGCACCCACCGGGTCACCGTGGCCCTGGCGGCCAAACAAAGCCTGTACCACTTGCCCCTCACCTTGGCCGATCAGCTGGGTTTTTTCAAGCAAGCCGGGCTGTATGTGGAATGGTTGCCCCATGAATCAGGTGCCAAAGCCCTTGGCAGTGCCACCCAGGGGCAGGCCGATGTGGTGGCAGGTGCGTTTGAACATTTGTTTGCCTTGCAACACCGCGGTCTCAACTACCAAGCGTTTGTGCAAACCGGGCGAACGCCGCAAGTCAGTTTGGGCGTGGCCACACGCTGGGAGATGCGCTCCATCATGGCCTTGAAGGGCGCTCGCGTGGGGGTCTCTTCCATCGACTCCAGCACCCATTGGATGGCTTGCCAATGGTTGATGCAGAACGGGCTTTTGCCAGAGGACGTGGTGTTTGTCGAGGTGGGGTCTTCGGCGAGCGTGGTGGAGGCCTTGCGCAGTGGCGCCATTGATGCCCTGTGTAACCCCGATCCGGTGATGTACGGGCTTGAGCACAAAAATGAAATCCGTGTGGTGGGAGAGGCGCGCACCTTGTTGTCCACCCGCAAACTCATGGGGGGCAATGTGCCGGGGGCCTGTTTGTTTGCGCGCACCGATTATTTGCAGCGTTACCCCGATGTGGTGCAGGCCATGAGCGATGGGGTGGTGCGTGCCTTGAAGTGGTTGCAGACTGCGGGGGTCACGGACATTCTCAAAACCGTCCCGATGCCCTACTGGTCGAACGATCGCGCCATGTATTTGGGGGCCTTTGAAAAATTGCGCGAGTCGTATTCACTGGACGGCTTGATCCCCTACGAGTCGGTGGTCAACGCTTGGCGCGCCCATGCGCGCTTGCCAGGCCGTTTGAGCAATGCACGCTTGGTTTTGGGACAAACCTTTACCAACACATTTGCCACCAAATCCAAAGCGCGATTCACCACTTGATCGCCCCGCTGTGATCGGGCTGGATCAGGGTTTTTTCTTGCTGGCTTTGTTGGACTTGCTGCGTTTTTGAGACGCCGCTTTGGGCGAACTTGATTTGTTGGGGGCAGCGCGTGCCACGCGACGCGAGCCCTCCGAGGGCACCAAGATCGTCAAGGTTTGACCGGCAGTCACAGGCGCGTTGACTTTCAGTTTGTTCCAAGCCGCCATGTTCGCCGCCGAGACGCCATGTCGCGCCGCCAGGCTGGCCAAAGAGTCGCCTTTGCGGGCTTTTACTGAAATCCGTCGCAGCACCACTTCGGGGGCCAAGCCCAGTTGCCCGTTGTCGGCCAAGTGCGAAGCCACGTCGCTGTCCAAACGCCCTTTGCGGTGCACCAACAGGGTAGAGCCCGCCTTGATCAACATCCTGGGCGGAATGCCGTTCACCGAGCGCAATTGCTCGACCGACATGTCCAACTGACTGGCCACTTCTTCGGGCTTCATGGTGCGCGGGGCTTGCCAGGCGGTCCAAGTGGCCAATGGCCGGTTGGCGTGGTCTTGCAGGTTGCGTTCAAAAACAGCGGCGTTGTCCCAGGGCAGCAAAATTTGCGGCGTGCCGGCCGCCAAGATCACTGGCAAGTTCATCGACGGGTTGAGGGCCTTGAAGTCTTCCATCTTGACTTGGGCCAGCTTGACCGCCAAGGCCACATCGATGTCTCGCTCAATGGGAACGCTTCTGAAATAGGGGTGGTTTTGAATCAAGGGAAGCTGGGTGTTGAAGGCTTCCGGTTGTGCCACGATGTTTTTCACCGCTTGCAATTTGGGCACGTAGTAGCGGGTTTCGTTGGGCATGGTGAGGTCGCTGTAGGTCAGCGGCTTGCCTTGTGCACGGTTTCTGGCCAGGGCTCGGCCCACGCTGCCTTCACCCCAGTTGTATGCCGCCAAGGCCAAATGCCAATCGCCAAACATGCCGTAAAGCTTTTGCAAATAGTCAAGGGCCGCTCGGGTGGACTCCAGCACATCCCGACGGTCGTCGCGGAACAAATTTTGTTTCAGGTCGAAATATTTGCCGGTGGCCGGCATGAATTGCCACATGCCGGCCGCTTTCGCGCTGGAAACGGCTTGCGGATTGAAGGCCGACTCAATGAAGGGCAACAAGGCCAACTCGGTGGGCATGTTGCGGCGCTCGAGTTCTTCGACCACATGGAACAAGTAGGGGCGTGAGCGCTCGGTCATGCGCAACATGTAGTCGGGACGGCTGGCATACCATTGCTCGCGGTTGCGTACCAAGTCGTTGTCCAAGTCGGGCATGGCAAAGCCCCGACGGATGCGATCCCACACATCCACAGGTGGCGTCAGGCCGATGCTGCTGCGGGGTTTCAGCGTAAAGGCCGGATCGGGCGCAACCGCAGTGCCAGCCGCAGATGCTGCAGAAGTTGCCGGGGTGTTGGCGGTGGGCGCAGCGGCGGGTGCCTCAGTGGCCGCAGCAGCGGCTTGCGGCGCATTGGGCAAACCCGACGAGGACGTTGTGGGGGCTGTGGCGCAAGCCGTCAAAAACAGCGTCAGAGCCAAGCAGGCTGCGGTGGTCCAGCGTTTTGCGACAGCACCCTCAGGACTTGCCTGAGGGGTCAATGTGGGGGCGATTGAGTTCATCAAAATTCGTTTTTCCAGCTGCGAAGCGCGGCAAAAATAGAAACATCGTCCAGCGCTTCAGCCTGGTCTGGGGTGTTGCGTTGTCGCACGGCGGCAGTCACCTGAGGGTGACGGCTTCTTAAAAAAGGGTTGATGGCCAATTCTGTGGACAAGGCCACAGGCAGCGTGGGTTGCTGCTGTTGGCGCAACTCGGCGCAGGCCTGTGCATAGTGCCGCAAAGGCATGTTGGTGGGGTCAACCGCCACCGCAAATTTCAAATTAGACAGGGTGTATTCGTGGGCGCAGCACACCCGCGTGTTGCCGGGCAGGGCGGACAAACGGTCGAGCGAGTCGAGCATTTGGGCTGGCGTGCCCTCAAAGAGACGGCCACAACCGCCTGAAAACAAGGTGTCACCACAAAAGAGCAGGGGATCTTGGCCCTCAGGTTGGGCCCAAAAAGCGATGTGTCCCAAAGTGTGCCCGGGCACATCCAGCACTTTGAAGTGCAGCCCATGCCACTCGAGGGGGTCTCCTTCTTGCAAACCCAGACCATCGACCGGCATTTTTTCCAGGGCAGGGCCGCACACCGAGGCGCCGGTCTGCGCCACCAATTCGGCCAATCCCCCAACGTGGTCGGCATGGTGATGCGTGACTAGAATCAAGTCCAATTGCACACTGGGGTGCTCGCGCAACCAAGCCAGTACTGGCGCGCTGTCCCCCGGATCCACCACCAAAGCGTGGCGGTCGTTTTGCAACAACCAAATGTAGTTGTCTGAAAATGCGGGCAATGCGATGAGTTTCATGGAGAGTCAGATTATAGAAAGCCAGCTTTCCCAAGACGCTTGGTTGTCCCAGATGGGGCAACCGGTCGCATCGCGCTTGCTGTTGTGGGAGCAACAACAGGCCGATGAGTTGTTGGCCGATGTGTTTGGCTACCACGCCGTGCAACTGGGTTGGCCCCAACTGCTGGCCTTGCGCAGCAACCGCATGCCGCACCGCTGGCAAGCCTGCGCCGAGTTCGAGTGGCCCAACATCCCTCTTGAGTCCCCAGCGGCCATGGAATCGCTCGACGGCGAGAGCAGCCCCGCACCGCAAAACCTTGCCTCCGCAGAGGGCCCCGACCTTTGGCTGGACAGCCGAGCATGGCCTTGGCAAGCCGACAGCCTCGACCTCGTGGTGTTGCCCCACACATTGGAGCGCTCCGCCGACCCCCACGCTTGTTTGCGCGAGGTAGAACGGGTGTTGATCCCGGAGGGGCAGGTCTTGATCACTGGCCTCAACCCCATGAGTTTGTGGGGGTGGAAGGGCTCTTCATTGATTGGCTATCGCCGCTTGCGCGATTGGTTGCGTTTGTTGGGTTTCGAAGTTCAGGTCAGTCGTTTTGGGGGGTGGACGCCTGCTTTGGGCAGTGAGCGATGGATGCAGCGCTTGAGTTGGATGGACACGGTGGGCCAGCGTTGGTGCCCGATTTTGGGTGGCGTTTATCTTTTGATGGCCACCAAGAGAGTGCCGGGTGGACGACTGATTGAAGGGCGTCGCTGGCGCGCGGTACGATCGCCCGCTGCAGCGACCGCGCCAATCGCACGGTCAGAATCTTTGATTGGCCGCGATTCGGCCCCGAAAGACCGTCTTGAGTCACGTTGAAATCTACACCGATGGTGCCTGCAAAGGCAATCCAGGACCCGGAGGCTGGGGGGTGCGTTTGCAATCCGGTCAGCATGTGCAGGAGTTGTTTGGCGGTGAGTTGAACACCACCAACAACCGCATGGAGATGACGGCGGTCATTGAGGGCTTGCAGGCACTGAAGCGTCCCTGTCAGGTCACGCTGTATCTGGACAGTGAATATGTGCGCAAGGGCATTACCGAGTGGATTCATGGCTGGAAAGCCCGCGGGTGGCGGACTGCGGCCAAGCAACCCGTGAAAAACGCCGACTTGTGGCAAAAATTGGATGCCGTGGTGTCAACTTCGGGACACCGCATCGAATGGCGCTGGGTCAAAGGCCACAACGGGGACCCCGGCAATGAACGGGCGGACGCCCTTGCCAACCAAGGCGTGGAAAAAGCGTTGGGGCGTTGAAGCGGCTTTTTCTGGCAAAAATCGTTAAAAATCGCCCAAAAGGCCCATTGTCGATTTCATTGGATTTGTCTTCAGGCGCTGTTACATTGCTTGAGATGGGTCAAAACAACCTCTAAGAGATATCTGAATGGCTTACAAAAAAACATATGCCGTCTTGGCATTGGTGGGTATTTGCGGTGCTTCAGGCGCGGCTTGGTGGTGGCAAAACAAACCCGCTTCATCTGACAATGCGGCAGCAACGGCCGCGGCACCCGGAGCCGCCGCTTCAGGGGCTGGTTCCGCTGGGGCTTCTGGCGCAGGGCCTGTGGGTACAGCTGGAGGCGCACCAAGTGGTGGTGGTGGGGCCCCTGGCGGGGCGCCGGCCAGGCCGCCCGCTGTAGAAGTGGCCAAAGTGCAGGCCCTGACCTTGGTGGATGAAACCCAGGCGGTAGGCAGTTTGCGTTCGCGCCAAGGCGTGATGATGCGCCCCGAGGTGGGGGGTCGCATCAAGAACATTTATTTCACCGATGGCCAGCGTGTCCGCAAGGGGCAGGTCATGGTGCAGTTTGAAGACCAACTCCAGCAAGCCCAGTTGTCGCAGGCCAAAGCCGAGTTGTCGATTGCCGAAGCCAACCACAAACGCAACCAAGAGTTGGTGACGCAAAACTTCATCAGCAAACGTTCGCTCGATGAAAGTGCCGCGGCCCTCGAGGTCTCGCGCGCCAAAATGGCCTTGGCCGAAGCGACTTTGCAGCGGTTGAAAGTGTTGGCGCCCTTTGACGGCGTCACTGGCTTGAAGCAGGTCAACGTGGGCGATTACTTGAAAGACGGCGCCGACATGGTCAACGTGGAAGACATGGATGCGGTGTTGCTCGACTTCAGATTGCCTGAGCGTTTTCAAGCCAAGATTCGGGCCGGACAAAAAGCCCAGTTGAGCGTCGATGCCTTGCCAGGTCGTCCCTTCACGGCGGTGGTGCAAGCGGTGGATCCCTTGATCGAGGCGAATGGCCGCTCGGTGGGCGTGCGTGCCTGCATTGACAACCGCCAGCAGCAATTGCGTCCCGGCATGTTTGCGCGGGTGACAGCTGTGTTTGGTTCGCGTGAAAACGCTTTGGTCATTCCTGAAGAGGCCATCATCCCGCAAGGCGGACGCACCTTTGTCGTCAAAGTCGTGCCGGGCGAAAAGCCCGAGACCCAGATGTCCGAGCGCGTGGCCGTGAAAACAGGCTTGCGTCAACCCGGCAAGGTTGAAATTTTGGAAGGTCTCGCCGAAGGCGATACCGTGGTCACTGCTGGCCACCAGCGCCTGCAAAAAGACGGCACTGTGGTGCGCATCGTGGACATGTCACAAGGCGGTGGCAACAAGCCAGGCGCCGCAGCGCCTCAGGCCGGAGCGTCTGCACCCGCCCAAGGCGGTGCACCTGCTCAGGGCGGTGCACCCGCTGGGGCCTCGGCATCGGCCCAAGGCGGCGCTCCTGCAGGGGCTTCCGCTGCCAACGCGGGGCCCAAAGGAGCCGCTAAAAATGTGGCGCTCGCTGGCCCCAACCCTTGCTTGAGGGGCGCCAATGCAGCTTTCTGAAGTTTCTATCCGACGGCCGGTTTTGGCCGTGGTCATGTCCCTGCTGATTGTGCTGATCGGCGCGGTCAGTTTCAAAGGCCTGTCGCTGAGGGAATATCCCAAAATTGACGAGCCGACCGTGACGGTCACCACCCGCTATGTGGGCGCATCGGCCGAAGTGGTCGAGTCGCAGGTCACCAAGCCGCTAGAAGACTCCATTGCGGGTATTGATGCGGTGGACGTGATCACTTCCATCAGCCGCGCCGAGCAATCGCAAATTACGGTGCGCTTTAGGCTAGACAAAGACGCCGATACCGCCGCTGCCGAAGTGCGCGATCGCACCTCGCGTGTGCGCAATCGCTTGCCGCAAGCCATCGACGAGCCCGTCATTGCCAAGGTCGAGGCCGATGCCTTCCCCGTCATTTGGTTGGCCTTCTCGAGCGACACCCTGAACGCCTTGCAGATCAACGACTTGGTCAACCGCGTGGTCAAGCCCCGCCTGCAGACCGTGACCGGGGTCGCGGATGTGCGCATTTTTGGCGAGCGCAAATACGCCATGTTGGTCTCACTGGATCCGGCGCGTTTGTCTTCTTACAAGCTCACGCCGCAAGACGTGGAAGACGCGATTCGCCGCAGCAATCTGGAATTGCCGGCTGGCCGCATTGAGTCCACCACCCGCGAGTTCAGCGTGTCGTCGCAAACCGACCTGACGCGTCCGGGCCAGTTTGGCGAAATTGTGATTCGCAACGTCAATGGTTTCCCCATCAAGTTGCGCGATGTGGCGCAAATCAGAGAGGACGCGGCCAACGACCGCAGCGTGGTGCGCCTGAATGGCCAACCCGCCATTTCTGCCGGTGTGATTCGCCAAGCCACCGCCAACCCGCTGGAGTTGTCCAAAGGGGTGCGCGAGATGATCCCTCGCCTCAAGGCCGACATGCCTGGCGACATGTCCATCAATGTGGCCAACGACAACTCGGTCTTCATTGACCGCTCCATCAAAAACGTGTTTCAGACCATCGTCGAGGCGGTAGTCTTGGTGGCCTTGGTGATCTTTGTGTTTTTGCGCACCATCCGCGCCTCGATCATTCCCATCATCACCATTCCGGTCAGTCTGATTGGCGCTTTTGCCATGATGGCCTTGGCGGGTTTCACCATCAACACGCTGACATTGCTGGCGCTGGTGCTGGCCATCGGGCTGGTGGTGGACGATGCGATTGTGGTGTTGGAAAACATCTATCGGCACATCGAAGAGGGCTTAGATCCATTTTCTGCCGCCATCAAGGGCGTGCACGAGATCAGCTTTGCCGTGGTGGCCATGACCATGACGTTGGCGGCTGTCTTTGCGCCTTTGGCTTTCACGCCCGGACGCACGGGTAAATTGTTTGGTGAGTTTGCGCTGGCCCTCGCGGGTGCGGTGGTGGTGTCGGGCTTTGTGGCCCTGACTTTGTCACCCATGCTCAGCTCAAAACTGTTGCGTCACAACCCCAAGCCGGGCTGGTTTGACCGCAGCATGGAGCGTTGGTTGACTGCACTTTCCAATGGCTACGAATCGTTGCTGCGCCTGATCTTGACTCGGGCACGCTGGGTCGTGGTGTTGGTGATGATCGGTTCGGGTGTGGGCATCGCCATGATTTACCCCACCATGAAGCAAGAGTTGGCGCCCTTGGAAGACCGCGGCACCATTTTGGCCACCGTGAACGCGCCTGATGGTTCGACGCTGGAGTACACCGATCGGTATGCCCGCTCATTGGAAAGAATCGGCCAATCGTATCCCGAGTTTGACCGCATTTTCTCCAACATGGGCAACCCCACCGTGGGGCAGGGCTCGGTGGTTTATCGCGCGGTGGATTGGGACGAGCGCAAGCGCACCACGCTTGAAATTGCGCGCGAACTCGGTGGCAAGTTCAACGGACTGCCGGGTGTCAATGCCTTCCCCATCACGCCCCCTTCTTTGGGACAGGGCTTCCGTGAACGGCCATTGAATTTCGTGATTCAGACCTCGGACAGCTACCAAAATCTGAACGCACTGGCGCGCCAGATGATGGACGAGATCGCCAAAAATCCGAGCATTTTGTCGCCCGATGTTGACTTGCGTTTGAACAAACCCGAGTTGCGTGTCGAGGTCGATCGTGTGAAGGCCGCCGAGTTGGGCGTCAGCATTGACGTGGTAGCCCGCACCATCGAGACCATGTTGGGCGGCCGTGTGGTGACTCGCTACAAGCGCGACGCCGAACAGTACGACGTGATTGTGCAAACCCCCACAGCCAGCCGCAACACGCCAGACGACATCGATGTCTTGCAGGTGCGCGGCCGCAACGACACCATGATTCCACTGTCGAGCTTGGTCAAAGTGCGTGAGAGTGTTTCGCCCCGCGAGTTGAACCACTTTGGCCAACGCCGATCGGTTTCCATCACCGCCAACTTGGCGCCGGATTACTCTTTGGGCGAAGCACTCAAGTTCATGGACGAAACCGCCGCCAAGGTCTTAAAGCCGGGCTACACCACCGAGTTGAATGGCACTTCGCGTGAGTTCAAGAACTCGCAAGGGGCCTTGGTCATCGTGTTTGTGCTGGCGCTGTTCTTCATCTTTTTGGTGTTGTCGGCCCAGTTCGAGAGTTTCATCGATCCGTTTGTCATCATGCTCTCGGTGCCTTTGTCCATGATTGGTGCGCTGTTGGCGCTCAAGTACACGGGAGGGTCACTCAACGTGTATTCGCAAATTGGTCTGATCACGTTGGTGGGGCTGATCACCAAGCACGGCATTTTGATTGTGGAATTCACCAACCAATTGCGCGAACAAGGCCTGGCCACACAAGAGGCCTTGATCAAGGCTTCGGGCCAACGTCTGCGCCCAATTTTGATGACCACCGGGGCCATGGTGTTGGGCGCTGTGCCATTGGCTCTGGCCACTGGAGCGGGCGCGGAAAGCCGCACTCAAATTGGCTGGGTGATTGTGGGGGGCATGAGCTTGGGCACTTTGCTGGCCATCTTTGTGGTGCCCACCATGTACTCTTTGCTCGCGCGCAAAGCGGTTCCCGGGCCCAACAAATCCATTGCTTTGGAAGAGCCAGCGTCAGCCGGTCATACAGCGCCACACTGACATTTGCGCCACACCGAAACCCGTGTCTGGGATTTAAAGGGTTGCTGTAGCAGCCCTTTTTTTGGCCTCACAGGTGCCCGTCAAACATCATCACGTCCACCGTGTCGCCAACGGCCACATCACCTTGCGCGTGCTTGAGCACGATCAGCCCATTGGCCTGCACCATCGAGTTCAGCACGCCTGAGCCTTGGTTGCCCGTGATGCTGACTTGCAATTCCCCCGCCGCATTGGTGCTGACAATGCCGCGTTGGTATTCGGTGCGGCCGGGTTTTTTGCGCAAGGCCTCGGTGCTCTTGGCTTTCAACAGCGGCAGGGCAGGGGCGTTCCAGCCCATGAGCCGTTGCAACGCGGGGCGCACAAAAGCGGCAAATGTCACCATCACGGCCACCGGGTTACCGGGCAGCCCAAACAACACGGCCTGGCGTGGGCCTTGGCTGATGCGTCCCACCGCCATGGGCCGGCCCGGCCGCATCGCAATGCGCCAAAAAGCCACATCGCCCAGTTGTTTCATCATGGCTTTGGTGTGGTCGGCTTCGCCCACGCTGACACCGCCGCTGGTGATGATGGCGTCGGCCTTCTCGGCGGCGCTCAAAAAGGCCTGCTGCAAAGCGGCGGGCTCATCGCGCACCACCCCCATGTCGATGCACTCGCAGCCCAAAGATTGCAACAGACCGGCCACGGTGTAGCGGTTGCTGTCGTACACCGCCCCTTCGCGGGGCGATTCTCCAAGGCTCAGGATTTCGTCGCCGGTTGAAAAATAAGCCACCTTGGGCCTGCGCCAAACCTGCACACTGGGCAGCCCCAAACTCGCCAGCAGACCGCAGGCTGCCGGATTCAATCTTGCGCCAGCAAAGAGGGCAGGCTGGCCCGCCATCAGGTCTTCACCCAGCAAACGTCGGTTGTCTCCGGTTTGCAGCAAACCAGCGGGAATGTGCACCGAATCGCCTTCGGCTTTGACCAACTCTTGCGGGGCCACTGTGTCCAAGCCGGTCGGCATGATGGCCCCGGTCATGATGCGCACACATTCGCCAGTGGCCACTTCGCCTTGCCAGGCTTTGCCCGCAAAGGCGGTGCCTACCACGCGCAAAATGGTGGTGGCGTCGGCGCTCAAGTCGGCACCACGCAGGGCATAGCCGTCCATGGCCGAATTGTCGTGCGGCGGTACGCTGATGGGCGAGACGATGTCTTGCGCCAAGATGCGGCCATGCGCCTGCATGAGGGGTACAGTTTCTTGCTGGCTCACGGGCTGCACCAACTGCGCCAGAAAGTCATTCACATGCTGGGCAGACAGGGCTTGGGGGTCGTAGCCTTGCAGGCGTTCGGCAATGTCATGCAGCGTCAAGGGCGAATTCTGGGACATGTCGATTCAAAGCGATTCGAGTTGCTGAAGCTCAGCCAAGGTGTTGGCGTTGGAAAACGCCAGGGCGTTGTCCTCGGGCCCATCAAAGGGGACGAGGGCACAGTGGTGTTGTGCCGTCCAAGCATCTATTTTTCGTCCGCCGCTTTGGGTGAACTTGACCAAGCTTTCAAGCAAGCCGGTTTTGAGCAAACAAAACACAGGCTGTGCGCGCACTTGGCCATCGGCTTCTTGGGCCGCTGCCATGGCCATGTCGGCATTTTCTTGAGACAAGGCGGTGTACAGCCGCTCAGCGAGGTCGAGGGGAAACAAGGGGCTGTCGCACGGCACGGTCAAGAGCAAAGGGGTTTCACAACGTTCTAAACCAGTCAAAAAGCCGGCCAAGGGTCCGGCAAAACCGTCGATGCTGTCGGGCCAAACCGGCACCCCCAGTGATTCATATGCCGACAAATTGCGGTTGGCATTGATCAGCGTTTCTTCCGGCGCGAGGCTTTGCATTTGCAATCGCATGAGGGCATGCAAGGCGAGCGGCATGCCGCGAAAATTTTGCAAGCCTTTGTCGGTCCCTCCCATCCGAGAGCCGCGCCCCCCCGCCAAAATCAAGCCGGTAATCGCCGGTGCTGTGCTGTTGGGCATGCGCATCATCCTCCGATGTAGCTCATCTCAACCCGCTTGCCTTGGCCACGTGCTGAGTCTGGCCCTTGCAAGCTGCGCAGGCGGGAGTATTGGTCGGTTCGGCCACGCCAAATGGCATCGATGGTGGCGGCCAATTGGGCATCGGTTTGGGTGGGATCGCGCAGCAATTGACGCAGGTCGTAGCCTTGGCTGGCAAACAAACACAGGTACAAACGCCCTTCGGTCGACAAGCGGGCGCGGTTGCAGTCGCCGCAAAAGGCTTGCGTGACGCTGCTGATGACGCCCACCTCACCGCAGGACGGATCGTGCTGGCCCTGGGCGTTGGCATAGCCCCAACGCTCGGCGGTTTCTCCGGGTGCAGCGGCTTCCAGAGGCACCAGCGGCATTTCAGCGTTGATCGCGCGAATGACTTCGGCGCTGGGCATCACTTCGTCCATGCACCAACCATTGGTCGCGCCGACATCCATGTATTCGATGAAGCGCAACACGATGCCCGTGCCGCGGAAGTAGCGCGCCATGGGCAAGATTTCTTTTTCGTTGGTGCCGCGCTTGACCACCATGTTGACCTTGATGGGCCCCAGCCCGACCGCTTGAGCCGCCTCGATGCCCGCCAAGACATCGGCCACCGGAAAATCGACATCGTTCATGCGGCGAAACACCGCATCGTCCAGACCATCCAGGCTGACCGTCACGCGTTGCAGACCGGCGTCTTTCAGGCTTTGCGCTTTGCGTGCCAGCAAAGACCCATTGGTGGTGAGCGTCAAATCCAAAGCCTGTCCATCGGGAGTGCGCAAGGCGGCCAGTTGTTCGACCAAGATCTCGATGTTTTTGCGCAGCAAAGGTTCGCCACCAGTCAAGCGAATTTTGCGCACGCCGCGTTCGACAAACACGCCGGCAATGCGGGTGATTTCTTCAAAGTTCAGCAGTTGGTGGTGTGGGAGGTAGGCGTAGTCTTTGTCGAAGACTTCTTTCGGCATGCAATAGCTGCACCGAAAGTTACAGCGGTCTGTGACGCTGATGCGCAAATCGGTCAGCGGTCTGCGCAGTGCGTCCACAGGCAAACCGTGCCGTGTTTGCCCAGCCACCACGGGGGGCAAAGGCAGGCTGGGATGGCGCTGGTCAACCAGCGGAATGACGCGTTCAGACATGGCTTGATTGTGCCCCAGCAAGAGTGCTCGGGTGGCGTCAGGGGGCAACTTATCCGTGCTGTATGGCCACGGTTTTGAGGGTGGTGAAGCCCAGCAAGGCCTCAAAACCTTTTTCCCGGCCATAGCCCGAAGATTTCACGCCACCAAAGGGCAACTCGACACCCCCGCCCGCCCCGTAATTGTTGATGAAGACTTGACCGCTGCGGACCCGTTTGGCCATGCGGAATTGACGGGCACCGTCGCGTGTCCAAATGCCCGCGACCAAGCCAAAGGGGGTGGCGTTGGCCAGCTCCACCGCGTGGTCTTCGTCTTGAAAGGACATGGCCGCCAACACCGGCCCAAACACTTCTTCTTGGGCGAGGCGGTGCCGCACTGGCACATCGCGCAGCAAAGTGGGGGCTTGGTAGTAGCCACCACGGGGCACGCCCGCCGCAATTTGCCCTTGGGCCACGGTGGCAATGCCATCGGCTTTGGCTTGGTCAAGAAAACCACTCACGCGAGCCAATTGGCTGGCGCGAATCAAGGGCCCCAAGTCCAGGTTCATGGCGGCAGAGCCCACTTGCAATTTGGCAAAGGCGTCGCCTAAGCGTTGCAACAAGGGCTCATAAATGCTGTTTTGAATCAACACCCGAGAACCTGCGCTGCAGGTTTGGCCAGAGTTTTGCACGATGGCATTGATCACCACCGGCACCGCCGCGTCCAAGTCGGCGTCTTCAAAAACAATTTGGGGGCTCTTGCCACCCAACTCGAGGGTGACTGGGCAGTGGCGTTCTGCGGCCACCTGCTGGATCAGCGTGCCCACGCCCGGACTGCCAGTGAAGCTGATGTGGTCAATGCCCGGGTGTCTGCCCAGCGCATCGCCCACTTCATGGCCATAGCCGGTGACGATGTTGATAGCACCGGGCGGAAAGCCGACCTCGGCCGCCAATTGCGCCACCCGGATCAGGCTCAAGCAGGCGTCTTCGGCGGGCTTGACCACGCAGGTGTTGCCGGCGGCGAGGGCGCCACCCACGCTGCGGCCGAAAATTTGCATGGGGTAGTTCCACGGAATCACATGGCCAGTCACACCATGCGGTTCGCGCCATGTCAGCACGCTGTAGCCGTTTTGGTAGGGCAAGGTTTCGCCATGCAACTTGTCGCACGAGCCGGCATAAAACTCAAAATACCGAGCCAAGGCCAGGGTGTCTGCGGCGGCTTGCTTGGTGGGCTTGCCGCAATCGCGTTGCTCAAGTGCCGTGAGTTCGGCGGCGTGTTCGGTGATTTTTTGCGACAGCTTCATCAACAGCCGACCCCGTTCCAAGGCGCTCAGCTTGCCCCAAGGGCCTTTGAATGCGGCGCGGGCGGCTTGCACCGCTTGGTCAATATCGGCGGCTTGGCTGCGCGGAATGTGGTCAAACACCAAGCCATCGGAGGGGTCGATGACGTCAAGGGTTTGGCCGTTCAGGGCGGGGACGGATTGGTTGGCGATGAAATTGAAGGGCATGGGCTCATTTTGATGCCGAAAGATTTTTTGAAAATCACCCACGGGACATCTCCCGCCCAGCATCCGCCCAAGAAAAAGGCCCGCCGAGGCGGGCCTTCAACAGCGGGAATGGGTTTTAACCGCCGTGTACCTGCATCACCACGGGCACGATCAAGAGCGCCACGATGTTGATGATCTTGATCAAGGGGTTGATGGCCGGACCGGCGGTGTCCTTGTAGGGGTCACCCACGGTATCGCCGGTCACCGCGGCTTTGTGGGCTTCAGAGCCCTTGCCGCCGTGGTGTCCGTCTTCGATGTACTTTTTGGCGTTGTCCCAAGCGCCGCCCCCGGTGCACATCGAGATGGCGACAAACAAGCCGGTGATGATGGTGCCCATCAACAAACCGCCAAGCGCCTTGGGGCCCAAGATCAAGCCCACCAAGACCGGCACCACCACCGGCAACAGGCTTGGGATAACCATTTCCTTGATGGCTGCACTGGTCAGCATGTCCACGGCTTTGCCGTATTCGGGCTTGGCTGTGCCGGCCATGATGCCGGGGATTTCCTTGAATTGGCGACGCACCTCGACCACCACGCTGCCCGCAGCACGGCCCACGGCTTCCATGGCCATGGCGCCAAACAGGTAGGGAATCAGGCCGCCAATAAACAGGCCAATGATCACCAAGGGGTCAGACAAATCAAAGGTGATGGCTTTGCCATAGGCCTCGAGTTTGTGCGTGTAATCGGCAAACAACACCAAGGAAGCCAAGCCGGCCGAGCCGATGGCGTAACCCTTGGTGACGGCCTTGGTGGTGTTGCCCACCGCGTCGAGGGGGTCGGTGATGTCGCGCACGCTGCTGGGCAACTCGGCCATTTCGGCAATGCCGCCCGCGTTGTCGGTGATGGGGCCATAAGCGTCCAAGGCCACCACGATACCGGCCATGCTCAACATCGACATGGCGGCGACCGCAATGCCGTAAAGACCGGCCAAGGCATAGGCGGTCCAGATGGCCAAGCAGACAAACATCACGGGCCAAGCGGTGGACCGCATCGAGACACCCAAACCCGCAATGATGTTAGTGCCATGTCCGGTGGTCGAGGCTTGGGCGATGTGTTGCACCGGGGCGTATTGCGTGCCGGTGTAAAACTCGGTGATCCACACCAAGGCAGCAGTGAGCACCAAGCCCACCGCACAAGCGCCAAACAGTCTCATTTGTGCGCCGGTGCCGCCCAATGCGTTGTCGGGCATGAGCCAAGTGGTGACAAAGAAAAAGGCCACCAACGAGAGGCCTCCGGCGATGGCCAGGCCTTTGTAAAGGGCGGGCATGACGTTGGTCATGCCGGGCGAGGCCTTCACAAAAAAGCAGCCAATGATCGAGGCGATGATCGACACCCCGCCCAAGGCCAAGGGGTAGAGCACCGCTTGGCCCGGCGCGGCCGAGACCAGCAAGGCGCCCAACACCATGGTGGCGATCAGGGTCACGGCGTAGGTTTCAAACAAGTCGGCGGCCATGCCCGCGCAGTCGCCCACGTTGTCGCCCACGTTGTCGGCGATCACAGCGGGGTTGCGCGGATCGTCCTCGGGAATGCCGGCCTCCACTTTGCCCACCAAGTCGGCGCCCACGTCAGCGCCTTTGGTGAAAATGCCGCCGCCCAAACGGGCAAAAATAGAAATCAGCGATGAGCCAAATGCAAAACCAATCAGAGGGTTGAGCAAATTGGCCAGGTTTTTATCCGGGGTCAGGTTGCCATTGCCCACCAAAAACCAATAAAAACCACTCACCCCCAACAAGCCCAAGCCGACCACCAGCATGCCGGTGATGGCGCCGCCCCTGAAGGCCACGTCCAGCGCAGGCCCAATGCCGTGCGTGGCGGCCTGAGCGGTGCGCACATTGGCCTTGACTGAGACGTTCATGCCAATAAAGCCGCAAGCGCCCGAGAGCACAGCGCCAATGACGAAGCCGATGGCGGTGACGCCGTCCAAAAAGAGCCCCATCAAAATGGCCAAGACCACGCCGACGATGGCGATGGTTTTGTATTGACGGGCCAGGTAAGCGGCGGCACCGGCTTGGATCGCCGCCGCAATTTCTTGCATCCGGGCGTTGCCGGCATCTTGGGAAAGGATCCACCCTCGGGCCCAAATGCCGTAAGCCACGGCAATCAAGCCACAAACGAGCGCCAATATGAGCGCTGAATTTCCTGCCATTGTTCTCTCCTTGATGGTTGTCGCTGATCTGAGGGGCCACGCTCGGGAGGCTCCTCCAGGGCGTTGCTTCCTCGTCACTGAAACCAGAGAACGATTGGCCAACGGTTCATTAAAGAGGTCGTTTCGGGGTTTGCGCAAGGCCTGTGAAAGTAAAATCGGGGTTAATCCCTAGTGATTCCGCTTTTTTTAACTTTTCACAAAGAGACCTGAAAGATGTCCCTCGACAACGTCACCCCCGGTAAAAATGTGCCTGAAGCCTTCAACGTCATCATCGAAATTCCGATGAATGCCGACCCGATCAAGTACGAAGTGGACAAGGAAAGCGGTGCCCTGTTTGTTGACCGTTTCATGACCACCGCCATGCACTACCCCACCAATTACGGGTATGTGCCGCAAACCTTGTCGGGTGACGGTGACCCCGTGGACGTGTTGGTCATCACCCCCTACGCTTTGCACCCCGGCGTGGTGGTGCCTTGCCGTGCTTTGGGCATCTTGATGATGGAAGACGAGGCCGGTGTGGATGGCAAAGTGATTGCCGTGCCCACCAGCAAAATTTTGCCCATGTACGACCACTGGAAAGACATCGAAGATGTGAACGCCATGCGCCGCAACGCCATTGCCCACTTCTTTGAGCACTACAAAGACCTGGAAAAAGGCAAATGGGTCAAGGTGCTGGGTTGGGAAGGCAAAGACTCGGCTCACAAAGAAATCTTGGACGGCGTGGCCAACTACAACAAAGCCAAAGCCTGATCCTCTTCGAGGCATCGTTGTGCAACGCCTGCTCGGCCTGTCTGAGCAGGCGTTTTTTTTGATGAAGCCATGCGAAATGGCGGGCTGTAACGGCGCAAGACCGCAGCCCGACAGCTCGGGCTGCAGCACAAAGGCCAAAGATCACAAGCTGCGGGTGCGCGCCAGCGGTGGGTTGCGCGAAAAATAATTCAAGATGCCGCGCATCAGCGCATCGGTCAGCTTTTGCTGGTATGCCTCGCTGCGCAGTTTTTCTTCTTCGTCGGGATTGCTGATGAAGGCGGTCTCCACCAAAACGCTGGGAATATCAGGTGCTTTGAGCACCGCAAAGCCGGCTTGCTCGACCCGGGGTTTGTGCAAGCGCCCCACTTGGCCCATCTCGCGCAGCAAACTGCCGCCCAAATTCAAGCTGTCCTTGATTTGGGTTTCGGTGCTCATCTCGAGCATCGCGCGTTGCACCTGGGCATCTTGGGCTCCGAGGTTGATGCCCCCGATCAAATCGGCCTTGTTTTCTTTTTGCGCCATCCAACGGGCGGCGCTGCTAGAGGCCGCACCATGGCTGAGTGCAAACACACTGGCCCCGCTGGCTTGCGGTGTGAAAAAAGCATCGGCATGGATGCTGACAAACAAATCGGCTTGCACCCGTCGGGCCTTTTGTACACGCACATGCAGGGGCACAAAAAAGTCGGCATCGCGCGTCAAGAAGGCACGCATGGGGTTGCCATTCACGCTGCTCGCATTGATCTGGTCGCGCAACCTTTTGGCGATCTTGAGGACCACGTCTTTCTCGCGCGTGCCACCGGGGCCTATGGCGCCAGGGTCTTCGCCGCCGTGCCCCGGGTCCAGGGCCACCACGATCAATCGGTCGGTGTTTTGCGCAGGCGCAGGGCGAGAAGGGAGGGCGTGGGTGGGACTGTCCACAGAGGCCGACGGGGCTGGTGCCACGTCTTGCTTGCGGGTGATGGGCGCTGGCGGTTTGCTGGGCGCTTGGCCTTGTTGCGCGATCAAATCGCCCAAGGGGTCAGGGGTGGCGTTTTTCGAGGGCAGAGGGGGTTGCGCCGTTCGCGGACTGCCTGAACGCTCTTGGATGAGTTGTTCCAAAGGGTCCAGGGCTTGCGCCGGGTACAAGTCGAGCACCAAGCGATGGGCATATGCCGCCACGGGCTGCAGGGTGAACACCTGCGGCGCAATGGGGCGCTTCAGGTCAATCACCAGCCGCACGGTGTTGGGGTTGAACTGGCCCACCCGAATGCCTGCAATATTGGGGTCAGACGCTTGCACTTTGCCCACCAATTCGCGCAAGGCGGCGTTCAATTCCATGCCCTCGATGTCGACCGCCAAACGGGGCGGCGCATCGATGAAGGTTTGTGTGGTCTTCAGCGGGGCGTCCGATTCAAGCGTGACGCGGCTGTATTCGGGCGCGGGCCAAATGCGTACCGCCAACATGCTGGCACCCCGCGCGAAGTGCGAGGCCCCCAGGCTCAGGACCAACAGACCCGTTTTGATCAAAAGGCGGCGCTCAAGCTGCATCCGCAGCCCCCTTCGCCCAAGCGGCTAACCAAGCGTGCCCAGAGTCTGTAGCGGCGTGGATGGTGACCCGGCGCTGTTCTTCGTCCAAGGCTTCAAGCGCAATCACCCAATCGGGCGGGGGCAACTGGCCCGCCACTTTGTCGGGCCACTCCATCAGCTTGAGTCCCGGCCCCGCAAAGATGTCCCTGAAGCCCGCGTCTTCCCATTCTTGCGGGTCACTGAAGCGATAAAAATCAAAATGCCAAATCGGCCAAAGCCCTTTGTCGGTGCTGGCTTGGTGCGGCTCGACCACGGCGTAGGTGGGGCTTTTGATGCGCCCCTGAACCCCCATGGCACGCAGCAAATGGCGCACCAAGGTGGTCTTGCCTGCGCCCAATTGGCCACGCAATTCGATGCGGGCATCCCGCCCACCCGGCCAGGTGCTCAGAGACTGCGCCAGCAAAGCGGCAAAGGCCTGTGTGGCCGCCTCGTTCGACCACAGCCCTTCCCAACGGAGGGGCACGGCGGGGCTTTCTACAATCGGCGTGTGACTGCTGAACGTACTCAAATCGACCTTCTTGAACTGTGGCCCCAGATTCAAATCTGGGCGCATGAGCTTGGATTGTCCCAAATTGGCGTGTCGGGTATTGATTTGTCCTCTGCTGAGCCCGGATTACAGGCTTGGTTGGCGGCCGGCTTTCACGGCAGCATGGGCTATATGGAAAGCCACGGTCTGAAACGGGCGCGTCCCGCCGAGTTGCAGCCCGGCACCGTCAGCGTGATCACCGCGCGCATGGATTATTTGCCACGCGAGACGCCGGCAGATTGGGTGGCGCACGAAACCGCCAGACTGTTGCAGCCGGGCGAAGCGGTGGTGTCTTTGTATGCCCGGGGCCGCGATTACCACAAGGTGTTGCGCAGCCGCTTGCAAAAACTGCAAGAGCACATTGCGCAAGCCATAGGGCCTTTTGGCCACCGGGTCTTCACCGATTCAGCCCCGGTGATGGAGGCCGAGTTGGCCACCCGCAGTGGCTTAGGCTGGCGCGGCAAACACACCTTGGTGCTGAACCGAGAGGCCGGTTCGATGTTTTTTTTGGGCGAGTTGTTTGTCGACTTTGCCTTGCCTGAAACGCCAGCGGTTTCGGCCCACTGCGGCGAGTGCCGTGCCTGCCTTGACATTTGCCCCACGCAAGCCATCGTGGCACCTTATCGCTTGGATGCGCGGCGCTGCATTTCTTATTTGACGATCGAACATGCGGGGCCCATCGACATCGCCTTGCGGCCTTTGATCGGCAACCGAATTTACGGCTGTGACGATTGCCAGCTGGCCTGCCCTTGGAACAAGTTTGCACAAGTCAGCCCTTTGCCCGATTGGCAAGCCCGCGAGGGCTTGGGCGCCTCGGACTTGGTGACTTTGTTGGGATGGTCCGAGCATGAGTTTTTGCGCCGCACCGAAGGCAGTGCCATCCACCGCATTGGGCATGCCCGGTGGCTGCGCAACTTGGCTTTGGCGGCGGGCAACGCACTCGCATCAGTCAAAGTGTCGGCCAAAGTGTCGGCCACGCAGCGCCACGCTTTGCTGCAGGCCCTGAGCGCCCATGCCACGCACCCCGATGGGGTGGTGCAAGAACAGGTGGCCTGGTCGATGGCCAGGGCCGATGCCGGCCTTGCCCGCTGAGGTCAACCGCGCAAGACGCCCAGCGCAAACGGCAAACTCAGCATGCCGGCCAGGGTGGACAGTGTGACCAAGCCGGCTACGTAAGGGCCGTTGTAGCCCATGCGGGCAGCCAAGACATAACAAGTGGAGGCGGTGGGCAAGGCTGAAAACGCCAACAAAATGGTGCTTTGTGCGGCCCCCAACTGAAACACATGGGCCATGCCCCATGCGATCAGGGGCAACAGCAAGTGCTTGATCATCAGCACGCTCAGCCCCAGCAGCTTGCCCTGTCGCAAGGTGCCCAATTGCATGCCCGCTCCTGCAGCCATCAAGCCCAAAGCCAATGAGGCAGCGCCGATGCGCCCCACACTGGGGTCGAGCCAAACCGGGATGCGCAACCCCAGCAAATTGGCGATCAGCCCCGAGCCGGTGGCAATGATCAACGGGTTACGCAGCAGTTCACGCACAAAACCCGTGTTGCCTTGGCGCGCCATGGGCCACACGGCACCAATGTTGAACAAAGGCACGCAGACCCCGATCAAGACCGAAATCATGAGCAGCCCTTCCGGGCCCGCCAAGCGTTCGGCCAAGGCCAAAGCAATGAATGAGTTGAACCGGAAGCCCACCTGGGCACTGGCCGCGTGGTCTCTGCGGTCCAGGTGTTTGCCCAAAAGGGGCCAGTAAGGCAGGCTGTACGACAGGGCAATGGCGCACAAGCCCAGACTCAGGCCAGCACCTATCAGACTCGAAGCGGCATGCAGGTCCAGCGGGCTTTTCACGATCGAGTGAAACAGCAGCACCGGAAACAAGAAAAAGTAAACCAAGCTTTCCACGTGTTGCCAAACCGGACGGTTGAGCGCCGTGAAGCGGCAGATCAAATAGCCGCACAAAATCAGGGAAAAATCGGGAAAGAGGAGTTGAGCAAAATTCACGGGGCTAGGATAACTGAGTGTCCGAAAGGTCCAGATGAGGAGAGTCACACCTGCAACAGGAAGGCTGCCTTTTTCAGGCCTTTTGTGGGTTTTCCCTCCATGGGCGCCGTCATTTTTTGCATATCATGTGTGCACTTTCTAGGAGTTTTCGAATGAAACGTCGTGCTGTTTTTTCGGTGGTCGGTCTGGCAGCCACTGTGCTGGCTTCGGGCTCGGTTTGGGCGCAGGCTTACCCCAACAAACCCATCAAATTGCAAGTGCCTTTTGCCCCCGGTGGCACCACGGACATCGTGGCACGGGTGATTGCTGAGCCATTGGGCAAGGCCCTCGGTCAAAGCGTGGTCATTGAAAACAAAGCCGGTGGCGGCGGCGTAGTGGGCGCCACCGAAACCGTGCGTGCGGTCCCCGATGGTTACAACCTGGGCATGGCCACGGTCTCCACCACGGCTGCCAACCCCGCCATCAATCCCAAAATTCCTTACAACCCGCTCACCGACTTCACGCCCATCATCAACATTGCGGCCACGCCCAATGTGATCGCGGTGCACCCCAGCTTTCCCGCCAAAGACTACAAAGGCTTTTTGGCTGAAATCAAAAAGAACCCCGGCAAATACTCTTACGCATCGTCGGGCACAGGCGGCATTGGTCACCTGCAAACCGAGCTCTGGAAGAGTTTGGAAGGCGTGTTCATCACCCACATTCCTTACCGCGGTGCGGGCCCAGCCTTGAACGACACGGTGGCCGGTCAGGTGCCAATTATTTTTGACAACTTGCCTTCTGCTTTGCCCTTCATCCAGTCGGGCAAGTTGGTGGCCATTGTGGTTGCCGCGCCCCAGCGTCTGCCTCAGTTGCCCAACATTCCAACTTTCAAGGAAATTGGTTTAGAGCCAGTGAACCGCATGGCTTACTACGGCATCTTGGGCCCCAAGAACTTGCCCAAAGAAGTGGTCGACAAAATCAGCACTGGCGTGAAAAAAGCCTTGCAAGATCCTGGGGTGACCAAGCGCATTCAGGACACAGGTTCTTTGGTGGTGGCCAACACCCCTGAAGAGTTCACGGCCCAAATCAAGGCCGAGTTTGAGGTTTACAAAAAGGTCGTGGACCAGCAAAAACTCAAACTTGACTGATGCACGAGGCCAGCCAGAGTTCGGTTGATCGATTCATCGAAGCCCTCTGGCTGGAAGATGGGCTGGCCAGCAACAGTTTGTCAGCCTATCGCCGCGATTTAGAGCTCTTTTCTGGCTGGTTGTTGTTGGCCCACGGCCAGCCCCTGAATGGCACGCAAGAGCACCACCTGCAAGGGTATTTTGCCGAGCGGCACGCCAAGACCAAAGCCACTTCAGCCAACCGCCGGCTGACGGTATTTAAGCGTTACTTTCGTTGGGCCTTGCGTGAACGCTTGGTCCAAACCGACCCCACTCTGCGCCTGTTGGCCGCCAAGCAGGCGATGCGTGTGCCCAAAACACTGGGCGAATCTCAAGTCGATGCTTTGTTGCGTGCGCCCGATGTCGACACCGATTTGGGCACGCGCGACCGCGCCATGTTGGAGTTGATGTACGCCAGCGGTTTGCGTGTCAGCGAGTTGGTGCAACTCAAGGCCCTGCATGTTTCGCTCAACGAGGGCGTGTTGCGCATCATGGGCAAAGGCAGCAAAGAGCGCTTGGTGCCTTTTGGTGAAGAGGCGCGGGAATGGTTGCAGCGCTACATGCAAAAGGCGCGTCCCGCTCTGTTGGGGCAACGCCAAACCGAAGACCTGTTTGTCACCAGCAGCGGGCCCAAACCGGGCACCGGCATGTCGCGTGTCATGTTTTGGAATTTGGTCAAGCGCTACGCCATTCAAGCCGGCATCACGGCCCCCCTGTCGCCCCACACATTGCGCCATGCATTTGCCACGCACTTGCTGAACCATGGCGCCGATTTGCGTGCCGTCCAAATGTTGCTGGGCCATGCCGATATCTCGACCACCACCATTTACACCCACGTGGCCAGAGAACGGCTGAAAACCCTGCATGCGCAGCACCACCCTCGGGGCTGAGTGCCATTTGCTGCAACCGAGCGTCAGCTCAGGGCTGACAACTCGGCTTCTTCAAAACCAGCCAAACGCCTGGCGGCCATGTTGAAGGGCGGGCGCAGTTTGGGCGCATCGTATTGCCCGATCAGATCGGCGTAAGTGCTCACCGGATCCAGTCCGCGTTGCGCGCAAAGGTAACGGTACCAACGGTTGCCCGCCGCCACATGGCCAATTTCTTCGGCCAAGATGATATCCAAGATCTCACCTGCGCGATGGTCGCCCACGCTGACCAGTTTGTTTTTCACCCCCGGCGAGGCGTCCAAGCCACGGGCCTCCATGGTGCGGGGCACGATGCCAATGCGCGCCAACACATCGGCTTGGGTGCGCTCGGCCATGTCCCACAAAGTGTTGTGGGCGGGGAAATCACCGTAGTCAAAGCCCATGCTCACCAAGTGGTTGCGCAGCAGGGTGAAATGCTGTGCTTCCTCTTGCGCGATGCGCACCCAGTCGGTGTAAAAAGCTTCAGGCAAGCCGGCAAAGCGCCAGACAGCGTCCAGCGCCAAATCAATCGCGTTGAGCTCGATGTGGGCGATCGAGTGCACCAGCATGGCGCGGCCTTCCAGGGTGGCCATCGACTTGGCCTTGAGCTGTGTGTGGGGCACCAAGATGGGCTTGGCCCCTCTGCCTGGGCCAGCGCAAGGGGCTGTGAGTGGCGTTTCTGCGCCCACAGGCAGCTGCAGGTCCAGCGCCAAAGTGGCCTGGGCCTTCAACACAGGATCGGTTTCGGCCCAGGGAATCAGGGCCGCAGTGCGCAAAGTCGACATGGCATCCGCATCATGGCCCACGGCAGGGCGTGAGCATCCCTACAATTGTAGGTTTTCAAACCCCACCCTCGACAGGAGACGCCCGTGGCCCTTTACCAACTCGACTCGCACACCCCCGAAGTGGCGGAGAGCGCCTGGATTGCGGACAACGCGCAAGTGATGGGGGCGGTTCACCTTGCGGCCAATGCCAGTGTGTGGTTTGGTGTCACAGTTCGAGGCGATACCGAAACGATTTCAATTGGCGAAGGCAGCAACATCCAAGACGGCAGCGTGCTGCACGCCGACGTGGGCAAACCCCTCACGGTGGGCAAAAACGTCACGGTTGGGCATATGGTCATGCTGCACGGTTGCACCATTGGCGATGAGTCGCTGATTGGCATTGGTGCGGTGGTCTTGAACGGCGCCAAAATCGGTAAAAATTGCCTCGTGGGCGCCGGCTCCTTGGTCACCGAAGGCAAAGAGTTTCCAGACGGCTCCATGATCATGGGGTCCCCCGCCAAAGTGGTGCGCGAATTGACTTCCGAACAGATCCAAGGCCTGCGCTTGAGTGCCCAGCACTACATCGAAAACGCCCACCGCTTCAAAGCCGGTCTGAAGCGCTTGGCTTGAAACACATGGCTTGAAAAACATTGAGTTTGCCAGCGCCGCCAGCGACCCCATTCACTACTTCGAGGAACAGCCCCCAAGGCCGTAGATAGCACTTTGTCAGAACTCCATAAATTTATTTTCGAAGGCCTGCCGGTGCGCGGCATGTTGGTGCGCTTGACCGATGCATGGCAAGACATCTTGGCGCGCCGTGCGGCCAATACCGAGACCGGCGCTTATCCCGCGCCTGTGCGGCAATTACTGGGCGAAATGGCCGCGGCGGGCGTGCTGATGCAGGGCAACATCAAGTTCAATGGCGCATTGGTGTTGCAGATTTTTGGCGATGGTCCGGTGAAGTTGGGCGTGGTGGAGGTGCAGCCAGACCTCAGTCTGCGTGCCACGTGCACGCAAGTGGGCGAGGTGGCACCCGACGCCAGCCTGAGCCAGATGGTGAATGTGAACAACGAAGGCCGTTGTGCCATCACCTTGGATCCACAAGACCGATTGCCCGGGCAGCAGCCCTACCAAGGCGTGGTGCCTTTGTTTGGCGACCGTGGCGAAAAGCTGGAAAACATCAGCGAAGTGCTCGAGCACTACATGCTGCAGTCGGAGCAACTGGACACGGTGTTGGTGTTGGCGGCCGATGACAAAGTGGCGGCGGGTTTGCTGATCCAACGCTTGCCCGTTGAGGGCGAGGGCAATTTGGCCGGCAAAACCGATTCGCTGTTGCGCGAGTCGGTGCTGGGTCAAAGTGAAGATTTCAGCCGCATTTCGATCTTGACGAAAAGCCTGAAGCGAGAGGAGTTGCTGGGCTTGGACGCAGAAACCATCTTGCACCGTTTGTATTGGGAAGAGCCCTTGGCCCGGTTTGAGCCCTTCATTGGCGAAACAGGCCCGCGCTTTGCTTGCCGTTGCAACCGCGAACGCGTGGGTCGCATGATTCGCAGTCTGGGCACCGAAGAAGTCGAAGGCATCATCGCCGAGCAAGGCCAAGTCGAAGTGGGGTGTGACTTTTGCGGCGCTCAGTACCGCTTTGATCCGGTGGATGCGGCAGGTTTGTTCACCGGTTTGCCGGCCGATTTGCCGAACAATTTGCCCGACGGCCCCGTGCACTGAGCTTCTTTCGGCGGCGGCCGGCGCACAGCACTTTGCCGCCGAAGCGCTTCAGCGCTGGGCCAGCAGCCCCGTGAACAATTGGTGCTCGCAATCGGGGTCGCTGCATGCGTTGCACTGCCACACCGTTCGTCCGCGATGAATCGCAAATTGCGATTGCTCTCGCACCTCATGTGCCGTGGGGTCTAGGCTGGGCAAACCCAGTGCCAGCAAGGCATTGTTCAGCCTCTGCGGTCCTTGGCCATAAACCACGTGGTAACGGCATCCGGCTTGGTCGAGGGCCTGCCTGAGCAGCGTGTCGATTTCACTGCGCTGCGCGAGAGCCTGCGCCCTGGCCTGCACGTGGGCCTGTACTTCAGCCTGAGCTCCAGCCTGTGCTTGAACCTGTGTTTGATCCTGAGCCTGCCCCTCTGCCTTCCCATCTGGCGCTTCTGACAACCACGCCCCATCCAGTCCCATCAACAAGGTGACCTCAAACTGCGCGTGTTGCGCCAAGGCTTGGGGGTAAAGGCTGGCGTCGTTGAACCGCCAATGGCCCAGCACGGCGTTCAAGAGGGCAGGGGAGTCTGCAATGTGGCATTCGGGCGAGGCCGAAGCCAAGGCATGGGCCAGCCAAGTTTTGCCCGTTTTTTGTGCCCCTAAAACCGCCACACGACGTGTGCGGGAGGCCTTGGTGCTGCTCGTCAGACCTGTGCCTTCATTTGGCGATCTGAACGTAGATTTCATTCGGTTTGACCATGCCCAATTCATGGCGCGCGCGCTCTTCGACCATGTTCAACCCTTCCTTCAGGTCATTGACCTCGGCACTGAGTTGTTCGATTTTGCGACGCGCTTCTTCATTGGTCGCTTTTTGTTGGGCCAGCTCACGCTCCAGCTCTGCCACTGTGGGAACACCGCCCCGACCCAACCAAAGTTGGCCCTGCAAGATCACCAACAAGGTGACCAGCACGATGGGGACGATGCGATTGCCCACAGCGATCGATCAGCGCAGGTTGTAAAACGCGCTGCGGCCAGGGTACACCGCCACTTCGCCCAAGTCTTCTTCGATGCGCAACAGCTGGTTGTACTTGGCCATGCGGTCTGAGCGGCTCATCGAGCCGGTTTTGATTTGGCCTGCGTTCAGACCCACCGCGATGTCGGCGATGGTGCTGTCTTCGGTTTCGCCCGAGCGGTGGCTGATGACTGCGGTGTAACCCGCGCGCTTGGCCATTTCGATGGCTTCAAATGTTTCGGTCAAAGTGCCGATCTGGTTGATCTTGATCAGGATCGAGTTGGCGATGCCTTTTTCGATGCCTTCTTTGAAGATCTTGGTGTTGGTGACAAACAAGTCATCGCCCACGATCTGCACGTTTTTCGCCAAGCGATCGGTCAGCACTTTCCAGCCATCCCAGTCGCCTTCGGCCATGCCGTCTTCGATGCTGATGATGGGGTACTTGTCGCACCAGCTGGCCAGCATGTCGGTCCATTGTTCAGAGCTCAGGCTGATGCCGCCTTCGCCGGCCAAGACGTACTTGCCATCTTTGTAAAACTCGCTGGCCGCGCAATCGAGGCCAATGGCAATTTGCTCGCCCGCGGTGTAACCGGCGGCCGAGATGGCGTCCAGCACCATTTGAATGGCGGCTTCGTGGCTGTCCACGTTGGGGGCAAAGCCACCTTCGTCACCCACGGCAATGCTCATGCCTTTGTCGTGGATGATTTTCTTCAGCGCATGGAACACCTCAGCACCCCAACGCACGGCTTCGCGGAACGAAGGTGCGCCGACCGGGATGATCATGAACTCTTGCAAGTCGAGGTTGTTGTTGGCGTGAGCACCGCCATTGATGACGTTCATCATGGGCACTGGCAATTGGTTGCCGTTCATGCCGCCAAAGTAGCGGTACAAAGGCAAGCCCGACTCTTCGGCGGCGGCACGGGCCACAGCCATCGAGACGGCCAACATGGCGTTGGCGCCCAAACGGCTCTTGTTCTCGGTGCCGTCCAAATCGATCAGGGTGCGGTCCAAAAAGGCTTGCTCGGAAGCGTCCAAGCCCAACACGGCTTCAGAGATTTCGGTGTTGATGTGCTCCACCGCTTTCAACACGCCTTTGCCCAAATAGCGGCTCTTGTCTCCGTCGCGCAATTCGATGGCTTCACGGCTGCCTGTGGACGCGCCAGAGGGCACTGCGGCACGGCCCATCACGCCGGATTCGAGCAAGACATCGCATTCGACCGTAGGGTTGCCACGGCTGTCTAAGATTTCACGGCCGACGATATCGACGATTGCACTCATTTTGGAACTCTCTCAAAGTTGGAAATAAAAAACAGACTCACAAACCTTCGACCACCACCATGCGCATGATCGCGGCACCCGCACGGGCCTCGCGCGCTTGGCGGTATTCGGGGGTTTCATAAAACGCCTTGGCGGCCGCAAAGGTGGGAAACTTCAGAATGACCAAGCGCTCGGGTGACCAATCCCCCTCCAGCACTTCCACTTGACCGCCGCGCACGCACACTTCAGCGTGGTGCGCTTGCATGGCCAAGGTGGACCATTTTTTGTACTCTTCGTACTGCCCAGGATGGGTCACCTGGACGTTGGCGATGATATAGCCGCTCATGTGAAATCGTCCTCTAAAAATGGATTCTTTTTGGTGACGGAATCGAGTTGAACCAAGGTTTCCAGCAAGGCTTTCATCTTGCCCAGAGGCACTGCATTGGGGCCATCCGACCACGCTTCGGCCGGTTTGGGGTGGGTTTCCATGAACAAACCCGCCACCCCTGCTGCCACGCCCGCGCGGGCCAGCACCGGCACCATCTCGCGCGCGCCGCCGCTGCTGGTGCCTTGGCCTCCGGGCTTTTGCACCGAATGGGTCACATCAAACACCACCGGGGCGCCCGTCTTGCGCATCTCTGCCAAGCTCGACATGTCGGCGACCAAGTTGTTGTAGCCAAAACTCACGCCCCGTTCGCAGGCCAAAAACTGGTCTTCTGGCAGCCCGACTTCGCGCGCCGCACTGCGGGCTTTGTCGATGACATTTTTCATGTCCCACGGCGCCAAAAATTGCCCTTTTTTGATGTTCACCGGTTTGCCGGATTGGGCCACTGCGCGGATGAAATCGGTTTGTCGGCACAAGAAAGCGGGGGTCTGCAAAACATCGACCACACTGGCCACGGTTTTGACCTGCGACTCGTCGTGCACGTCGGTCAAGATCGGCACGCCAATTTGCCGGCGCACTTCGTCCAAGATTTTCAAGCCGGCATCCATGCCCACACCGCGTGGGGTGTTGCCCGAAGATCGGTTGGCCTTGTCGAACGAGCCCTTGTAAATCAAGGGGATGCCCAAGGCCGTGCAGATTTCTTTCAGTTGCCCGGCAACCTGCAAGGACATCTCCAGCCCTTCAATCGAGCAGGTGCCTGCAATCAGAAAGAAGGGGCGGTTCAGGCCAACATCAAATCCACACAGTTTCATGAGGCAGTCCTTGGGTGGCGGTCAGGGGGCTTTTTGGTGTTCAATGGCCGCCTTGATGAAGGCGTTGAACAAGGGGTGACCATCCCACGGGGTGGACTTGAATTCAGGGTGAAACTGCACGCCCACATACCAAGGGTGCACCGACTGCGGCAACTCAATGATCTCGGTCAGTTGCTCACGCTGGGTGAGGGCCGAGATCACCAAGCCGGCTTTGCGCAAATCGTCCAAATAATTGACGTTGGCTTCGTAGCGGTGGCGGTGACGCTCGGTCACGACATTGCCGTAAATTTGGTGGGCCAGCGTGCCTTGGGCCACGTCCGAGCTTTGTGCGCCCAAACGCATGGTGCCCCCTAAATCCGAGTTGGCGTCGCGCACTTGAATCGAGCCATCGGCGTCTTTCCACTCGTTGATCAAAGCGATCACGGGGTAGGGTGTTTCGGGCTCAAACTCGGTGCTGTTGGCGTCTTTCAAGCCGGCCACATGGCGGGCGTATTCGATGGTGGCCACTTGCATGCCCAAGCAAATGCCTAAGTAAGGCATTTTTTGGGTGCGTGCAAATTGCGCGGTCTCGATCTTTCCTTCCACGCCGCGCTTGCCAAAACCGCCGGGCACCAAAATGCCGTCAAAACTGGCCAAGCTGGCCACCGTTTCGGGGGT